>Ga0163150_10004647_pt1 | contig 18217 bp, 16 predicted proteins | sample OliLakLV19P2IB_FD_148628 | JGI IMG/M metagenome (GOLD analysis project Ga0163150, IMG submission 148628) | Freshwater microbial mat bacterial communities from Lake Vanda, McMurdo Dry Valleys, Antarctica - Oligotrophic Lake LV.19.P2.IB | ecosystem: Environmental > Aquatic > Freshwater > Lake >...
GTTTTGAACCGCATGATCGTGCACTCCAGGAACGGCGGGAGGAAATGCACAAAATCTCGGTAATTTCACGATTTATGGCAACGCCAGTATTCGGATAGACTCTGAATGACAGCGTCGACGTCGTAGCTTTCAAGAAAGAACTCGGCCTGCCGGCGATTGCGGGGAAATCCGTCGAGAATGAAGCCGAAGTTCCAGTCGTGTTGATCCAATCGGGCTCGGACGATTTCCTCAACGATCTCGTCGGGCACCAGCTCACCGGCAGCCGTGCAGCGGCCGATGCGCGCGGCCAGCTTCGTGTGGCTTTGCAGGTGCCAGCGAAAGATATCGCCGACGCTGATATGCACCAGGTTGAAATCCTTCGCCAGCATCGCGGCCTGGGTGCCCTTGCCGCAACCTTGAATCCCCATGATCACGTACTTGTACATATCGCGAACTCGTCGTGTGTTCGTTCCCAATTGCCGCGCCAAACGCAAGGCGCCCCGCGTAACTCACCAGACCTCGGGAACGAACGTCTGATCCTCAAGCGGAGGTCGGGCGTAATCGGTCGCTTTCGGCCGCGGCGGTAATTCCGGCGGCGTGGGGGTCAGGTCCTGATAGGGAATCAAACTCAGCAGGTGACGAATGCAATTCAGTCGGGCCGACTTCTTCTCGTCGGCCTTCACCACGCGCCAGGGCGCCTGCTTGATGTCGGTCTGCGCAAACATGGCGTCTTTGGCCATTGAATACTCCACCCAGCGCGAACGCGACTCCATATCCATCGGGCTCAGCTTCCAACTGCGGGTCGGGTCGGCCATGCGCTTCTGAAAGCGGCGTTCCTGCTCGTCGTCGCTGACCGAGAACCAATACTTCACGAGAATCACGCCCGATCGCACGATCATCTGTTCGAATTCCGGGCAACTGCGCAGAAACTCCTGGTATTCGGCATCGGTGCAAAAACCCATCACGCGCTCGACCCCGGCCCGGTTGTACCAACTGCGGTCGAACAGCACGATCTCGCCGGCGGCCGGCAGATGGGTGACATACCGCTGAAAATACCAACTGGTCCGCTCCCGTTCGGTGGGACGTCCCAAGGCGACAACGCGGCAAATACGCGGATTCAGGGATTCGGTGATTCGCTTGATCGTGCCCCCTTTGCCGGCGGCATCGCGACCCTCGAAAATCACGACAACCCGCAGACCTTCGTGCTTGACCCATTCCTGGAGCTTGACCAGCTCGATCTGCAACCGGGCCAGTTCGCGCAGGTAGACCTTGTTGCTCACCTTGTGGCAGGGCGCCTTCACGTCGCCGTAATGCATCTCGACCTGGCCGGATCCCGAGCCTTCCCGGCGGTGTTTCTTGGATTTCTTTTTCTTCTTCTTCACTTTCAGTGGCACTTCATCGGCAAGCTCGGTGGACATGGCGCGCTCCCTGCGGGATTAAGAACGGGTCTTGAGATTGTTTCCGCACCTCGACGCAATTGTGGGAAGCGCGCCCTATGCAAAACGTGTACCCGCGATTCAGTGGAGCGGCGTAACGCTTCCGACCGCTGCGCGCAATGACATGACTCCGCAATAGTTGCAACAAATGCGAATCGATTTGGCCGGATCCCGCTGAGCGAAGAGTCGTGGGGCATTGCTCGCCAGCGCATCGCGCTCCGCCCACTTACGATGCTTGGCAAATCTCCGCGGGACGACTAAGAACTGCTCGGCCGGCCGAGCGCTTCAATGGCGGCGATGTATCGCTCAGGAAGGCGGTGCTCACCGGCACCGCTGAGGACCACGTTCAGGTAGCTCAGCTCGGGGATCCCGTCCGCGAGCGGCCGTTTTTCACCGGAAACGTAAGTCTCGGCTTCTAATCGCTGGCCCTCGACCGTTTCGACCGCGACTAGCTTCCGGCGGTAGTAGCCTTCGGCGACCCCTTCGTAGTGGTCCAGCTCAATCATCGCTTCGCGATCGCACGAGTAGACCACACCCCACACGAGGCTGCCGGCGGATGGGACGATGTTGGCGTAGATGGCGCCGTCGATGGAATTATTGAATGCGAATCGATAATCCTTCAGGCACGCCACCCTGCCCGCCGAACCGTCGCCGGTCCGACGCGTCATTCGCTGCGTCGACAGGTTACTGCCGTAAGCGAAGTACCAGGTATTCCCAGATCGCGGTCCCTCTGCGGGGGAGTTCATGGCCTGGCGTCCCTCGTTGGCAAGCTGCGAATCACGGTACTTGGCTGAGTGTATCGGCGGCGATCTCGTCGGTCCAGACTTTGAACGACTGCAAGGTGTTCATGCCAAAGGTCGTGGTCAGCGCGACGTCGGCGGCGTCGCGACCGCGAGCCATCAGCACCCGACCGATCCGCGGGATGTTGTTGCGGGCGTCGAACGCATACCACTGGCCCCCCAGGTAGACCTCGAACCAGGCGCTGAAGTCCATCGGGCAAGCTTGGCGCGGCACGCCGATGTCGCCAAGGTAACCCGTGCAGTAACGGGCCGGGATGTTCATGCAGCGGCAAAAGGTGATCGCCAGATGCATGTAATCGCGGCAGACGCCCGCGCGCTCATAGTAAATGTCGCGCGCCGTGCGGTTCGCCCGTGCTTGCAGATAATCGAAGCGAATGTGCTGGTTGACGAAGTTGCAGATCGCTTGCACTCGGGGCCAGCCGAAGGGCGTGTGGCTGAAAAGCGCCCAGGCAATTTCCTTCAGCTCGCTGTCCACCTCGCAGTAGCGGCTGGCCAGCAGAAACATCAGCACTTCGGAAGGTAGATCCTGGACGTTGTGCTGAGGCGCGTCCGTCCTTTGCAAGTCCGGCAACCCGCAATCGTCGACAACCGCGTCGTTGCGAAACACCACCCGACCCGCAGGCACAAATGTGCGACCGCAGCGATTGCCGAACGAATCGATATATTCGCTGATGGCACACGGCGGCTCGACACGCAGCCACTCGGGTTTGCGTATCGTCGGAGCACGCGAAGGGTGCAGGTAGAGCACCAGCAGCATCGCCGTCGGCGCAGGGGAATCGAAGGCCACCTCATAGCCGACTCGAATCAGCACGTGTCAATTTCCCGTCCCGCCCAAGGACGCCTAGTTGGAAACCACCAATTCTATGCGAGCAGGGCGAGCAGAAGTACCGGGCGGCCGGCGATTCGTGACTTTTTCCTTGATTTGGTCGACTTTGTTCGAATAGGAACGCTAGTTCTCCTTACGGAACTCGTTGACTCCCAGAGGAACTACGACGGTAAACGCTGTGACCCCCTTCTCGCCGTCCAGCCTGAATCGTCCTTGGGTCACGCCGGAGCCAGGGATGTCGATGTCAAAGCGATTGTCGCCCAACGCGTACCAGCGAACGTCGAGCGTGCCGATGCGCAGGATCAGCTTGTCATCGCGTGTTGTCACTTGGGCTTCGCCCCATATTGGACTGGTATAGTCTCCTACGTAACGATCGATCGGCAACGTCAGACCGTTGGTCGCGGTCGGCCCCTGCCAGGAGCGCTCGACAACCGCCGCGGCGCGCTTCTGCTGGCGGGCCGTGTTCTCGCGAACCCAGGGAAGCAGGTCGACGCCGGGAATGTCGAGCAATTTGGCGTAGACATCGGCGGCCACCATCATGGGAATGCCGCCGCGCGATTCGTTCACGAGCACCGCGACGCCGATCTGATCTTGTGGCAGACACGACACCCCCGTCGCCGTGCCCAGGTAGCCTCCGCCATGCTCCAGCATCGGGTGCCCTTTGAACGAGCCGGTAAACCAGCCGAGCGAGTAGCCGTCGCGCACAAAACCGTCGACCCCGGCCTCCGGGTTTCCGGCCGAAACTTGGCGCGATTGAACCTCGCGCAGCAACTCGGGCGAGATCAGTTGTCGCCCGAGGGGCGTTTTTCCGCTCAGTTGAAATCGCAACCAGTTTCCCAGATCGGTCGCGCTGGCCCCCATGCCGCCGGCCGCGTGCATTACCTTGTCGTTCTTGACCAAGGGCGCAAGCTCCCATGTGCCCGCCTTGCCGACGATTGGCCAGGCCGCCAGCGGGTTGGCGTACAGCTTGCTCGCATAGCACGTCGCGTCGCGCATCTCCAGCGGAGCAAAGACTCGCTCGGCCAGAAAATCTTGCCAGGGCTTGCCCGTCACCACTTCGATGATTCTGCCGGCGAGCGTGTAGTGGAGGTTTGAGTAGGCAAATTCCTTGCGAGGTTTGACAAACGCCAACAGGCGATAATATCGCTCGTCGGTAATATTGCCCAAGTAGGCTTCAGACATTGAAATCGCTTCGCTATTCAGGCCATAGCGATGGCAAAGCAGATCGCGCACGGTGATCTTTTTGGCAAGTTCCTCATCGGCCAACGCGAACCGCGGCAGATAGGTTCGCACTGGCTCGTCCAGTTTGACTTTGCCTTCGTTCACCAGAACGGCAATGCCCAGAGCGGTGAACGACTTGGTGACCGACGCCAGATAAAAAGGCGAGCGCGGCGTGACGCGCTGCTTGCCCGCCGGATCGCACACGCCGATCGCGTCGAGCAGTACGATTTGATCACCTTTCACAACCACGACGGCCATGCCGGGAATCTTGAGCTCGTCGACCGCTGCTTGCCATCGGTCGTGCAACGGTTTCCACTGGGCAGTGACGATCGCACCGGATGCATTGGTGTTCGTATCGGCTGTTTGCTGGGCATTGGCAATTCCGCGGCTCGCGTGTGCGCAGATCAAGCTGAAGATTAGTAGTGCAAGGGTTCGCATGAGTCGTTCCTTGGTAGTTCGTGGCGGAAAGCGCGCCTTCATCCGGTGCGTCAAACCCATTCTCGACGACGCCTGCCGAGGGATCTTGAACGAACCCAACATCACAGGGGTTTTATCGCGCCCAGGCCCAATCGCTTGAGCCGACCTGGCGAAACCCCGAGAATCTCGGTGAAAGCACGCGTCATGTGGGCCTGATCGGCAAACCCGGTGCGCACGGCGATCGCCGCCAACGATCCCTCGCCAGTCTGGCAAGCGCGCCAGGCCGCCGACACGCGGCGCTCGCGAATATATTGTCGAACGGTGCAGCCGAAACGGGCACGAAAGACCCGAGCGAAATGGACCGGGTGCACGCCCACGCGCTGCGCGACGTTGGCCACGAAGATAGTTTGCCCAGTGCATTGGTCGAGTAAATCCACAGCATCCGCCAGCCAGACAGGCGGCGTTGTCGCCCTCGGGTGGGCCCGGCGAGGAAATACGGACTCGACAACATCCCAAAAAATATACTCGGCCGATTCGCCCGCGCGGCCTCGGCCATTCAACAGCGCCAGCACGGCTCGGGCAAACCGCGGCGAGTCGAGCCAACGATAGCCGCGCAGCGCGGAATCCCAAACGTCGTCGGCCGTCGTCAAGCCGACTTGCACTATGCGTGCGCCTTGAGGGCCATAGACATTGGCATGCCAGCATCCGGCGGGCTTGATGACCATCGAACCGGCGGCCGCACGGTAAGACCTCGTGGCCGAAGTTTCTTCAAGCTCGCCCGCAAGCACAAGCGACAGCGAACTTTCCGCGTGCCGATGCCGCGGCTGAACGGCATTGGCGCGGTATCGCACTTCCCGCAAGCGCAGCGTTCCCACCGCTTGCCACGAGGACGCGCAAGAAACTGCACCACGGTCGGATTGCATGGCGTGCCAGGCTTGGGAGCTAGGAGGGTTTTGCAGGACGAATCGTACTTTATTCGCATGTGCAGCCGCTATATTGGAAATTCGTCCGCCCGCGAATTCCCTCCCAGATTGGATCGCCTTCACTTGAATTCGTTACTTGTGCGATCTACCCTAGTGAATCTCATTCTCGCGGCTTTGCGTGCTGGTTGCCCTGACTTGCCTCTCTTATGGTTCAACGACTCTCGTGACGACGGTTCCTGAAGCACTTGCTCTGGCCAAGGCCAGTCACAGCGAAGGCCGCTTGCGGGAGGCCGAGCAAATCTATCGGGCGGTACTGCAGGCGGATTCCGGCAATCTTGAAGCGCTCTATCTGCTCGGCGTGGCATGCCACGTCTTAGGAAAGCCGATCGATGCGATCGCGAGCCTGGAACAGGCGGCCCGGCTGCGCCCGAATTTCGCCGAGGCCCATAATTACCTGGGACTGGTGCTGGCGCAGCAAGGTCGACTCGACGATGCGGCGGTCTGCTACCGACGCATCGTGGCGTTGGATCCGAATTGTGCCGAAGGGCACAACAATCTGGCAGCGATCTGCCAGGAGCAACGAAAGTTCGCCGAGGCCATCTCCCACTATCAGCGAGCCGTCGAGATCAGCCCCAACTATGCGTATGCGCACAACAACCTGGGCGGCGTGCTGGCCAAGGAAAACAGGTTCGACGAAGCCATGGCTTGCTTCCGGCGCGCTCTGGAGCTTGCGCCCGAATTGGCCGAAGCGCATTACAACATGGGGCTGGCACTGGAAAAACTGAATCGCTCGGAGGAGGCGATCGCCTGCATTCGGCAGGCACTGGAATTCAAGCCATGTTTTGCCGCGGCCCACAACAGCTTGGGGCAGGCCCTAGCCGAGCAGCGCAATACGGACGATGCCATTGCATGTTTCCGACAGGCACTGGCGATCGAGCCAGACAATTCGCAAGCCACCAGCAACCTGGTCGCGGCGCTCGCCAGCAGGAACCGGCTGCGCGAACCCAAGGCCTGGCACCGCCAGGCCGACTTGTTTGCCGGATTGCAGGCCGCTGAAAAGCAAGTCCATAGCCAGAACGGCGAGGACGGCGTCGTCGAAGCCTTGTTCGCCGAACTGAAAACCACGAACCGATTCTTTGTCGAGTTCGGCTGCGACGACGGCCGGGAGTGCAACGCGGCCTACCTGCTCGAGCAGGGCTGGAACGGACTGCTGATGGACTGCGAGGAGGTTTCGAATCCGAACTGCCCGGTGCACCAGGAATTCATCACCGCCGAAAACATCAATGACCTGTTTGGCAAACACCAGGTGCCGGCCGAATTCGATCTGCTTTCGATCGATATTGACGGCAATGACTTCTGGGTCTGGAAACAGATTACCTCTCGGCCGCGCGTGGTGGTGATCGAATACAACGGAACGATTCCGCCGAGCGAGCGCCGCACGATCGCCTACGATTCGGCATTTCGCTGGAGCGGCACCGACTATATCGGCGCGAGCCTGTTGGCATTGAAGGAATTGGGCCAGCGCAAGGGCTACACGCTCGTTTATTGCGAACGCACCGGGACGAATGCGTTCTTCGTCGCCGACGAGCTGCTGCCCGAGGGTTTCGAACCGCCGCGGATCGAAGAGATTTATCGCGTGCCCAACATGTTCAACAAGGGCGTGCGTCATCCACGGGATACGACGCGGACCATGATCGATCCGTTTGCCGATCTCAGTGAATAGCCGCTGGGCGAACGGCCATTAAACGAATAGACGGTGTCGATGCAGTGGGCGATTGAGGCTGCGCTTCAGGCAAAGCTCGGCAGGAACTGCCCCTTGCCGTCGGACGTAAAGACGGGCCTGTGCCAGAAGTTGGCCGCCAGAGCGTCTGGGAGTTCGATGACCGGACGCCCAGATTTGAGCATGTTGTCTAAGAACACCTGCCAGGCGCGACTGCCCGGACGGAAAAGACCGTACGTGGACATGGGGATGCTCAGCACCATCTCTCTCGGGGTGCTGCTCTTGCGGAAATGCGTGACCGCCCCAACAACGCCATAGACGGCGTTTGCATGCATGCCGCAGTCGTAATAGTCGTCTCCGAGTAGAGCGCCTTGCGGTTTGAGCTTGCGATCATACGTTTTCAGATCATGCAGGACATTTTCGTAATCGTGGGCGCCATCGACATAAACGAAGTCGAAATACTCATCGGCAAACAGTGCGGCAGCGTCATGGGCCGTCTGACGGTGAATCGTCACTGTCGCATTGTTCGCAAAGCGCGTCTTCACATTGTTGTAAAGTGTTTCGAAATATTCGTTCAAGTGAGTGCCCTGTGGAACGCCCGTCCATTGGGTAACCTGCTCGACAAACTTTTTGGCATCGCCGTATTTGGCGGAGGACTCTGGGGGCGAGTACCAATCAAAATCCAAGTCGAAGTGCCAGGGATCGATCAGGTGCAGCGACTCCGGCTCGCAAGTGTTAAGGATGCTCTCGGAAAAATCGCCTCGGAAAACGCCTATCTCGGCCCATTTTCCGCCTTTCGGCAGCAATTTAACGAATTCATTTTTCGGTTGGATAACAATGAACATGGAATCTCGCACTCAACAATCGAAACCTGCCCAGGTGAATTGCCCATCCGGTGGATACGATCGTTCAATCGATGCCTGACCGTTCCCTTACCCTACCGCCACCCAAACGCCGTTGCAAGGCGTTGTCACCGACCACAAAGCTACTACGCGCCGGCGTCGGTTCTTGATTGGAGCTCCTTGGCTTGCCTCACCCAAGCGACTGCGATCACGAGGTTCGTTCATACCGATTGGCGACGATCTCGCTGTGGTGCGCCAGATGGTACAGCGTGAAGTAAAGCATCTCGCGGACCGTGAGTTTGCCCAACAGCGGATGCGGCACGCGGTAGCGGTCGAGTTCTGATTCCTGCCAAGTGCCAATCGCGGTGCTCAGTCGCGGGATCAGGCGTTGCCAACTTTCGAGAGACCGAACTTGGGCCGCCGCCAGATTGCGCGGTGGACGCCGACGGCGCGGACCGAACAGGCCAGCCGTCGCGCCGGCCGCCAATGTCTGGCGATAAGCGGCACGGACTTCTTCGAAACTGCTCGAAGCGGCTCGCGGTCGGCCGAACAACACCGTCAACACAGTTCGCGGCATGTTCAGGCTCCAGATGATCGGCACGGTACCAGCTCGTAGATGCGCGACATTCTGCGCCGGCGACCAACCGCCGTCCGCCGGCTGCTGGAAGTACTCAGACGGCTCGAAACTCCGCCAAAGGGAGGTCGCCTGAGCATCGACCTGAGCGAGCGAGGCCAGCAACGTTTCGCGCGTGGTGGGTGGCTCGAAAATGATCGGCATTGCCGTTTCCAGAAGATGTCACCATTCCATTGCATCAAGATAGCAACGTCTCGGTGCGGTGGCAAAACATGGGGAATGAACCGCCTTCCGATTCACAATGGCCAGGTAATCAGCGGTTCATTGCCTCAACGGCGAACGCGCGCGGCGCTTGGCCGGCCCTGTGAATCTCGTACATAGTGTCATAGGCCTGCTCTAGGTGTCGAGCGAACTGCCCGGCGTCGAACAGCGACGACGTCGTCCGATTGGCCGCGAGCCTGTCGCGCAGCGCGGCGAGCGCCCGCGGATCGCGCGTCAACCGCAGCGCCGTCGCTTCATACTCTGCCAGGTTCGTGGCAATAAGCTCGGGCAAATCCAGCGTGCGCAACAGACTGCCGGCCACGCGAGCCACAAACGTCTGGCCGGCGATCGTCAACACGGGGCAGCCGGCCCACAGCGCGTCGCTGGCCGTGGTGTGCGCGTTGATCGGCGCGGTATCCAAAAACAAATCAGCTAGTCGATGCCGCGCCAAATGTTCCGCCGGCTCCAGGCGCGGAGCAAACACCAGTCGTTCGGCAGCCACACCGCGGGCCAGCGCCTCGCGTCGCAGATTATCGGCCGCAAAGCGATTGGCCTCGAACAACCACAACACGCTTCCCTCGACCGCCGCCAGCAGACGCATCCAGACGTCGAAGATCTCGGGCGTGATTTTATAGTTGTTGTTGAAGCTGCAGTATACAAAGCCTTGGTCCGGCAGGTCGCACTGGCCGCGCGACGGCGTACGCTCGGCGATCGCGCGCCGGCTGTCGTTGACTTGATAGCAGCCGGGCAAGTGGACCAACCGCTCGCTGAAGTACGGCTGCTGGCCCGGTGGAACGATGAAGTCGTCGACCAGGATGTAGTCCATAAAGTCGGCGCCCATCGTTCCTGGATAGCCGAGATAGTTGACCTGGATCGGAGCAGGGCGCAAGGCAAGGATTTCGCTGCGCGCGTGCTGCGTGTAGCCCTTCAAGTCGACCAGGATGTCCACTTCGTCATGGGCGATTCGCTTGGCCGTTTGCTCTGGTGACAAGTCTTTGACGTCGACGAACCGATCGAGGGCGCTTGCCAGCCGCTGGCGCATCGCCCCGGCGTCTTGGTGCCCGTAGGAATAGGCGATGATTTCGAAGCGACTGCGATCGTGCTTCTCGAACAGCTCGGCAATCAGCATGGCCGTGGCATGCGCATGAAAATCGGCCGAAAGATAGCCGATTGTCCGCCGTTTCTTGGAGCTGGCCTCGCGCGGAGCCGCCAAACTGCCGCGTCCGGTCGCCAAGGAATCAAAGCGGCGCCGGGCCCATTGCCGCGCACAGCGCCACTGTTGTTCGGCGGTGGTCGGTACCGGCAAGACCATGAACGAGAACGGCGTGATCGCCGCGCCAGCGCCGTCGACCGATTCATGCTCCACGCTCTCGATCACGCGCCGTGCCAGCGCCGCCACCTGCGGCCACTCACACAAGTGCTCAAGTTCGTGCGCCAAGGCACAAACCGCCTCGGGATAATCGGGCCGCAACGCAAGCGCGCGACGGTATCGGCCGGCCGCTTCGTCGAGCCGGCCCTGTTCCTTGAGAACGTTGCCCAGGTTGTAGTGCGTCTCGGCATGGTCGGGACTTAATGCCAAGGCCTTCCGCAAATGCGCGATTGCCTCGTCGAGCCGGCCCTGTTCCTTGAGAACGTTGCCCAGGTTGCCGTGCGCCTGGGAAAAGTCCGGACGCAGCTGCACGGCGCGACGATAGCTGGCCACCGCGTCTTCAACCTGCCTCTCCTCCCGCAGCGCATTTCCCAAATGGTAATGCGCCTCGGCATAGCCCGGATCCAACTCCAATGCCCGGCGGAAACACGCCAGCGCTTCGCCCCGCTGTCCGAGCCCCTCGAGCGCCAGTCCCAAATTGTTATGCGCCCGAGGTAATTCCGGCTTCAATGACAATACCTTGCGATAACACGCCACGGCTTCTTCGCGGGCGCCTTGCGATTCGAGCACGGTGCCCAGATTGTTGAGCGCCTCGATGTGGTTTGGGTTGAGCGCGAGCGAACGCCGATAACAGCCGGCAGCCTGGTCTGGTTGATTGAGCGCTTGGCGGACGTTTCCCAGATTACAGTGAAAAGCCGGCGCATTGGGCTCTAGCGCAACGGCTCGTCCGAGCGATTCCGCGGCTGCCGCAAGCTCGCCGCGCTGATACTGCGCCACGCCCAGCAGATGCCAGGCCTGGGCGTTGCCGGGTTCGCGCCCGAGGATCTGTCGATAGAGCGCTTCGGCTTCCGGCAATCGTCCGGCCTGGTGGTGCGCAAGTGCGATCGCCAATGCCGCGGAGTCACCATTCATCGGTGGCATAGTTCAGCTCTCTTAGCAATTCGCCTGCCTCGGCCTTGAACGCGATCTTATCGTCGCGTGTCATCTCGGTTCTCCAACGACCGACGGCGCTTCCGTAAACAGGTTTGCTTGCCTGGAGCGTGCTTGCCTCCTGTGGCTCGTCCCGCCTCTTTTCGTTGTGATAGGACAGCACCGCCGGATCCCACGGTTCACCAACGAACTGTAAGACTTGTCGCAGAGTGTGCTCGGCATCAGCCACCAGCGCTTCGTATCGCACTTCCAGCACGCGACCCGCAAGGCTTGGATGTGCCGCCTGCTGGCGAGCACTTTGTACGACATCGCGCCAATATCGCGCGGCGTTCCTGATGTTCTGAATGTAATCGACCTTTTGGCCTGTGCGCGGATTCATCCAGTTCATTGTGACTAGTGAACATGCAACGTCGCGACCATCACGCACAACGTGCAGGAAACGGGCATCGGGAAAGATCGTTCCCAGCTCAACCATGACCGTAACGTTGTGGGGAGTCTTTTCAGCCCAACGCGGTTTCCCAGAGCGACGCAACGAGTTGGCGAACAGCGCTTCAATGAACTGGCGAAACATGGATCCTAAATCTGCCGGCGAATTACCATAGCTCTGCATGATACTCGCAAAGCTGGTGGTCAAGTCCCGGTGCAATAGAGCAATCTGCGGGAGAATCTTCAATTCCGGGCCGCAACTGATGCGTGGGTGAGCATCGAGCATAACGCGGATGAGCGTCGTACCAGAACGCCCCGCGCCACCTATGAATATCGGAGCGAGTTTGTGTTCCATCGTTGCCATAAATGATCACGGTTAGTCGCTTAACGCGCTTCGTATGCAGTGCGATTTCGCAGATGGGTAATTTACGCTTAATGGCTGAACTGGTCTTGGACCATCCGATCCACGGCACGATTCTCTCCTCGTCAAACTGCGAAGTCCAGCTATCCAGCCCGCTTTCTGGTTCTCCGCGAGGTCGTCGAGTGCAAGAATTGCCTACAAGCGATTAGGCCTCGACCGCCGCGACCATTTGGGGCAGCCGGCCGCGGTGTGTCGGCTCGTGTTGCTCACGCAACATGCCAAAGCGGCTGGCCTGCCACAAGCGGCCCGTGCGGCAATCGATCGCCGTCAACCAGCCATGCCGCCAACACGCGGTGTCGATGCAGGCGACGAACCCCAGATCGAGCACTTCGGAATTCGTTTGCTCGGTATGGCCCACAAAGACTTTCTTGCCGGAGATGTGCGGCTGCATTTCCGCGGGCTCGAACAAGGCCCAACGCAGTTGATGCTCGGGTTGCGATTGCATCGGCTCTTCGGACAAATAGTTGGCATGCGTGAAGATGAAGTCATCGGTTTCGTAATAAGGCAGACACTCCGCCAGAAAGGCCCAGTGCGCCTCGGGAACCTCGTCGATCTTGCCACCGTAGCGATACGAATTGACCGTGGCAAAACCACCGCAGATTTCCCAGTAGCGCAGCGCCTCAATGTTGTGGCGCGCCGCGAGCATCATCTCTTCGTGATTGCCTTGGATCACGATCACTCGACACCGCCCACGCAATTCGATCAGCCGCTCGATGACATCACGACTGTCGCGGCCCTGATCGATCAGATCGCCGAGAAACACGAACTCGTCCGTTGAAACAGGCGAGATCGCCGCCAGAATCGCATCGAGCGCATGGACGCAACCATGAACGTCACCAATGGCAATCAAGCGGCCCGCGTTCACGAAGAGATAACCTCGCTCAAACGATTGCTAAACAACAAAATGGCGAGGACTGCCAGCGAAACAAGAAGGGACAATCTCACGAGGGCACACCCACGACAAGGTTGCGTCAACTCGACATCTCCGAGAGATGGGTAGAGCGTAGATACGAACCAGACTCGAAATAATCGCTGTTATGAACCGGCGTTCCGCAAACGGCGTGTGCGGAATGCCAGAGCTCCGAGACCGGCGACGGCCAATGACGTTAGCGCAAGCGTGCTGGGCTCGGGGACTCCGGCTATCGTGAAATTCTCGTACGAGCCACTGCCGTTGTTGGTGCCGTTTCCCTGCGCGCGGAATGTAATGCTCGTAATGTTCTGATCGGAGACGAAGCCGATAAATGAGAAGGCGGGATCGACCGGCAATGTCGTAAACTGAAAATTCTCGCCGGTGGAGAGTCCAATTGAGGACGTGAATGTGGTGATGCCGGCCGTCGTTTGAAGTCCGATCTCCGCACCGACGGCACGAGTGTTGGCCGGAAGGATCGCGGTCATCGTGGAAGCGGCGCTATAATTGTTATCATTAAGGTACGGACCACCACCACCATTGAAGAAGAAGACGCCGCCGGAGTGAGACGTATCGATGACGTACAACGGATTCGGGCCGCCAGCAGTGGAGAACGCTACGCCTCCTGTCGTGAGACCAGAAGGATAGGGCGTGGCTGTTTGGCCGACCGCAAGATCACTGTTGAAAGTAATGATCTGTTGATTGATGGTGGCCGCGTTGAAGGCGGCGCGAGAGGTGTACGTAATCGATACGGCCCGCGCTACCGAGGCCATCATGCAGAGAACAGACAGCGCTATTAACAGCGTCAGAGCACCAGTGCCAAACGCGCGCAAATGGAAGTGCTTAGATAAGACTAGACGACTCATGGGCGATAACCCCGGGTGCAAATGGTGGAGAAGAAAGCAAGCGAATGACAATACAGATCGAATCGATCAGGGCAACTTGCACGAAACCGGCTTAGGCGGCTTCGTAAGTGCGAGTCATTAGCTGCACTCCACGACAATCGAGGGTTATCGGCGCATTGGCACTCAAAAAACGGGCGAGTGAGGGTCGAGTCTGTTGAGATGCTCGTCCCCCTCGGTAGCAGCGAGTATAACTGCGGCGGCTCCTTAGTCAAGAAATTTATTTCGGTTCCCACTAATTCTCCGGACCCCGGAACCCTTTAAGGCAGCCCAGTTGCCGGTCAGAGGCTGCTATTTATCGCGCGCTCTAGGCCGCTTCTGGCCATTCTCTTTGCCGTCAGTCTCTACTTGAGGAGCGATTCGAACCCCAACCGGATCGCCCAGGGCCTTATTCATTTATATCCGCTTCTTTAACACCCCCAAGATTCGCCAAATCGTAGCAAGACCGACTCTCGGGTGGGCGGCTGGTTTCGTGCTAAGGGAACTCCTCTAAGCGAGAAGTGCGAGCTAAGGAACTTAGCCGCTCATAGCCGTTTGGTCTCGCTCATCGGAACAACAAGCGCGTCGTTGTGGTTTTGTCCACGGTCGTCTTTACCACGACGGCACGACGCGGATAGGCATCCTGTCGTCCCATTTTGGAACTCACCGACGCGACCCAAGCGATGGCTACGCCCTATGGCAGGCTACTAACCTCGACCCCATCGACTACACCAAATCCAGCTTGCGCGTCGGGCGTTGCGAGCGGCAGTCGGCGCAGATGCCGGTGAAGATTAGCCGGTGGCCGGTGACTCGGAACTGATATTGTCGGGCCAGGGCCTCGCCGATCTGGGCCACTTCGTCGCTGTGGAATTCGATCAGCTTGTTGCACTTCTGACAGTGCAAATGATCGTGTTGCGGGTAGCCATAGTCGTGCTCATAGACGGTCCGCCCGCCGAGCGTCATGCTGCGCAGCAGGCCCGAGTCGACCAGCTCGCTGAGTGTGCGATACACCGTCGGTCGGCTCACGCGCCGGCCGCCGACGACGTTGGCGTTCAGGTGAACGATCAAGTCCTCGGCGTCAAAATGGTCGTGCCGCTTGAAGACTTCCTCGACGATGATTTTCCGCTGCTGGGTGACGCGCTTGCCACGGCTCTGCAGGAACTCCTCGAAGCGCTCTTGGGGAGCGAGCGAGACCTGCACCGTGCCGAGTGAAAAATCGTGTTCCATGGCCGCCAAACCCGCCACTGCCGGCAAGTGCGCATGCAATGTGAGCTTCGTTAACAGGTGAAAATGCACAAATCGATAATGATTATCGATTGTAGATGATCCACCTGCCAATGCAAGTTGCCCACAAGCGCCCGACGTTTTGGCCCTTCGCGGTCCGCTCGGCCGAGGCAGCTGAGTGACCAAGCGAATCTCGGAGCAATCGCCCAAGGATCCGCTGTCAAAAAGCTGATCGAAGCGAAATCGGGTGCGACAGGATAACTGCCGGCTTCGACGAAGCTAGGCGATCTCGTCGAGCAGTCGCTCGAGCGCCACGTTCATTTTTTCGTCGGTCTCGTACCGTCCGCCTTGAATCGCGGCACGAAGTTCTTGCACGCGATCGGCACGGATGTCCGGAATCTCGGCCATGCGGCCGGCGATCTGTCCGGCTTCCGAGATATCGAGCCGGTCACCAATCGACGAACTGGCGGTTGTGGAACTGGGCTGAATGGCGCGGGTCGTGTGAGGACCGGTGACCGATTGAGCGCCGTGAAGTTGAGATGGGCCGTAGATTTGCATCTTTCTCTCCCCAGGCAAAAAAGCCGGCCGTACCAGACGAACCCTAAACGGGGTGCATCCGAAAACAGCAGCAGTCTGCCAATCAAATTGACCTTGGAATTTCGCCGGTTGATCGAGCGATCGATTGAGCTTGGCAGTTCTAATTCGCTTGTTCGCCGGACCTGGAGCCCCGAAGAGGCCCCTTTGGAAGGGTTACTTAGGGTCCTGCGAACCTCGTGGAATCAGCACGCTGCTACCAAACCAATCTGTCGCTCAATCACATACAAGTGCTTGCCGGCGCCGCATTCCATGTCAGGGGATCGACCTCGCGAGCGCGGAAGTTGAGCACCCTTGTTATCGACCAGATGGGCACCAGCCGTTGAACGAAACTTCCAGCCCTCCAAGCTCGGGATACTTTTCTTACGTATTGGTACGACTTATAGCGAACACACCCCGTAATGCCAGTTCTGAGAGCACCTTAAGTTCGCTTTTGCCAACATACGGCGACGCGTCAGAACCACACCGGTGGCGTTTTTGCCACGTTCTTGCGGCTTCCGGCTACACGGGCGGCATAACTTCCTACAAACCCCGCAGAACCAGGAACCACTGTGGGTTTGCCGATTTCAGGCGGCGGATTATAGGAACGCCCCCCGCAGCGAGCAAGATCGTTTGCCTCTCTACCCGACAGCTATCAACAGAAAGCGATTTGGTGCGATGAGCCGCCCTCGATTTCTCCGATGTTTTTTGGCTTTATGCCGGCAAACCGCTGCTAGCCAGGCGACAAAACTCCCTTTTTACCCAAATTCCTGCGAAACTTCGCTCGCCAGCAGTGGTTAGATCTTTCGAGCATGTCCCCATCGTCGCCCCGCTCTCAGGGCGAACCAGTTTGCACAAGGAGAATCGGTCGTGTCCAAATCTATCGCGTTGCTTTCGCCCGTCGTTGCGCTATTGCTCGTATCGCTCGCCACGGCCGACGACAAGGCGACTGCCGGAACCGCGGATGCTAGCGCCACGTTCGCGCTTCTCGATGCAAACAAGGACGGCCAGGTCACGGCCGATGAGATTCCCGACGACAAGAAGCGCCTGTTCGAACGGCTGGTGCGAACCTCCGACAAGAACGGAGACGGCAAGTTGACCACCGAGGAGTTTACGGCCGGCCTGCAACCGAAAGCCGACACTTCAGAACCGGCCAAACCTGAAGGCGCCGATCCCCGCCGCGCGGAAAAGATCTTCGCGCGACTCGACTCGAACGGCGATGGCAAAGCCACGAAGGACGAAGTGCCCGAACGATTTGCGGAAATGTTCCAGAAGATTTTGGCTCGTGGCGACAAGGATAGCGATGGAATCTTGACCAAGGATGAATTCCTCAATGCTGGTCCGCCGACCGGCGACGCGCCAGCCGCGCCTGCTAAGCCGACAAAGCCCGAGAAGCCCGCCAAGAAGAAGCCGGGCAAGTTGCCGGGACCGATGCAAATCTTCAGCCGTTTGGACAAAGACTCCGATGGCAAGCTGACGCTCGCGGAAGTGCCCGAGGAACGCCAGGCGATGATCAAGCGTTTGATCGAGCGCGCCGATAAAGATGGCGACAAGTCGCTTTCGGGTGAAGAGTTCGCCGCCGGCCTGGCCGCCTTCCGACCCAACAAGGGAAAGCCGCCCGGAAAAGTCATGCAGAAACTGCAAGCCAGCGGCGCGCCTGGGCTGCCTCCTATCGGACTGTTCCGCGTGCTCGACTCCGATCGCGACGGCGAGCTGAGCCCTGAGGAAATCTCGGCCGCGGCCGAAGTCCTGCGCAAGCTGGACCAGAACGCCGATGGCAAAGTTACGGTCGAAGAGCTCATGGCCCAAAAACCGTAGCGCGGTTCCTGAGCGACCGAGGTGCCCGCTCGGCCTATTCCGAACAGCCGTTACAGCCGCGCCTCGCGGTGGTTGCCGACTTTGAGTTTGCGCAAACGGCCGCTAATTCCAGGCAATTCAGGCTGCCGCCGGATTCCATCCCGGTCGGACACGCATGCTAGAGTTGTTTGGCCACACCGTTTTTTCGCTGTGCGGCCGCTGCTTTCCCGCCGTATCCAAGCTTTCGCCGCGGACGCTCCGGACGTAAAACCGTTCGGGTCTGTTCGCCAAGCCAAACGATCACACCGAGGTTTTCCCGTGAGCACTGCCCAATCGACCGGAAATTTCACCCGATTGCCCGCCGAACTCGAGAGCCAGTTGGTTTGCCCGAGTTGCAAATGCCGGCTCGATGTGCAGCGCACCGAAGCGACTTGCACGCATCCCGGTTGCGGCGCGAAATATCCGGTTCGCCAGCAAGTGCCCGTGCTGTTCAACGAGGCCAACAGCCTGTTTTCGATTTCCGGCGTGCTCAAAGGCGAAGACAAGCCGTTCAAATCGGAGCCGAGCGTTTTGCGTCGCACGATTTCCTATTGGGCGCCAACGCTGGGCAAGAACTATCACGGCGCGCAAAACTACGAAACCTTCGCGAACGAAGTTTCAAAGCTATCTGACTCGCCGCGAATTCTGGTG
>Ga0163150_10004648_pt1 | contig 18214 bp, 16 predicted proteins | sample OliLakLV19P2IB_FD_148628 | JGI IMG/M metagenome (GOLD analysis project Ga0163150, IMG submission 148628) | Freshwater microbial mat bacterial communities from Lake Vanda, McMurdo Dry Valleys, Antarctica - Oligotrophic Lake LV.19.P2.IB | ecosystem: Environmental > Aquatic > Freshwater > Lake >...
CGAAGCTTTCCGCCAGACATCACCAGCAGGAGGAAACGGGAGGCGGGAGGGACAGAAAGGGCAAGCGGAAGACGGGGGAAGGGAGGATTCGCGGTCTGGAGCACCTTCAGGGTGATGGCTGACGGAAATTTCCGTCAGCCATCACCCTGAAGGTGACGTTGGACGGAAAACAGGCGATGTGCGACGGAAGCGCGGGTGATGGCTGACGGAGGAGGGGATGATGCGCGGCGGAAAACCTGTAAGGATAAAGTGCTGTAAGTACAGTAGTTATGAATCGCTAAAGAGATGTTTTAGAGGATGTACTTAAGGAAGACACCAAGTTTGGCAGTAGTGTTGCTGGGCAGACCCCAACGATGGCAGTGTCAGCAAGGCGTCAACAGGAACTCCTCACCGTATCCGATCGAGGGGAACTCGTGCGGGTGGAGAAGAATTTGAATTCGTTCGGCTTCTTCACGCCCTCGCACAAACGGGTGGAGTCACTGGCGGAGAAGACAGTGACGGTATTGGTGCGCAACCAGGGAGGGCAACGGGCGGAGGCGCGAGCGACGATTCTGCCCAACGCGCGGTACGGACTGCCGACGACAGCGGACCAGGACAAATACTACGCGTTCCAGAAGATTGTACAGGACATGCGATGGCGGGAGGGGCGGATCGCGAATCCGGTGGGATTCACGTCCGCACAGATGCTGCGGCTGCTGGGGAGAAAGAAATCGGGGCAGGGATACCGGGAGATCGGCGACTGGCTGGAGCGCATGACGCTGACAGGAATTCGGTCCGAAGGGGTGGTGTATTTTGCAGGGGCGCGGAAGTATATGCGCGACACGTTCACGGTATTCTCGCGGGTGGTGACGGTGGGGCGGCAGATGCCGGACGGAAGCAAGGCCGACCGGAACTGGGTATGGCTAAGTGACTGGCAGTTGGAAAATCTGAACGCAAGTTATGTGCTTCCGATCGACTACGACGCGTACCGGAGCCTGCGATTGAACATATCGAAGGCATTGCTGCCGTTGATGCAGATCTGGTTTTACGCGGCGCGGCGGGCGTCGATGCCGCAGATCGAGAAGCGGTATAGCACGTTATGCGAACTGCTGAGCATCCGCCGGTATCAGCATCTGTCGAAGATCAAAGAGATCCTGGGGCCGTCGCTGGAAGAGTTAGTGCGCTTGCAGATTGTGGAGGAGTGGGAGGTGCGGCGGACGGCTGATGGAGGCGACTACAAACTGGTGATGCGGCCGGGTGAGCGGTTTCTGACGGACCGGCGGGCGCGGTTGCTGGAGCGGCCGACGGCCGACGCGGAGTTTGAAGGAGCGCTGCAAGCACTGGTCACGAGAGGAGTGCAGACGGCGCGGGCACGGAGGATCCTGTTGGAAGCGGAAGAAGACCAGGCGGTTCGGGACCAGATCGAGTATGGGGATGCGGAGATTGCACGGAGAAATCAGAGCCGGGATCCGATCGCCAACCCGAGCGGGTTCTTTGTGTACCTGGTGCAAAACAACGTGCCGGTACCGGCCGGATTCCAAACCACGCGCCGGATGGAACTGGAACGGCTGGCGTCGCAGGGGAACGAGACGGTGCGGGCGCGGCAGGCCGAGCAGGAGTTACAACGGGACCGGCTGCGGTTCGAGTATGAAGAGTACCTCGAACGGGAGATAATGCGATGGCTGCGGCATCACTACAAGGAAGAGGACTTACAGCGGCTGCTGGTGGAGTCGCGGGTCTTGATCCGCAAAGAGTTTCGGGAGTTATGCCTTCCGGAGCAGGCGCTGGAGGAACTGGCATGGAAGCGCCTGCGGCAGGAGCATCTCGAACAGGCGGGGATCCTGTCGTGGGATGAATACTGCCGTCAGGAGCAGATGAGTCTATCTTTTGAGGAGGGTACGTAAGCGCGGGTTGCAACCAGCCGCTGCACGGCAAGGCAGCCCGCGCGTAAGTGTTCAGGCCGCGCGCAGAGCGGGCGACTGGGCAGAGGCGGAAGCAGCGGCAGTAGACGGCTTACTCAACTGAGTGCGCAAGGCGCGGCGCAACCGGAGAAGACGGACCCGTACAGTAACGGGAGTCAGTCCTACATGATGAGCGATTTCTTCCGTCGTATACCCTTCCACGTAATAACCCTTCAGGATGAGGGAGTCACGCTTGGCGCAGCGATTGAGAATGCGCTTTATATCGATCCCGAGAGAGGGAGAAATACCCGGCTGAATGCCTTCGGAAAGCGTATCCAGTTTCTGCTCGGCGCGAATACGGTTCCGGAGCATATTCTTGGCGATGCTGTTGACCCAGGTTCCAACCATATGATGGCGCTGCAGTTGCGCACGGCATTCCCAGCCTTTTACCCAGGCGGCCTGGGCGATCTCCTCGGCGATGTCGGCATGTGCGCCGCGCGAGAGGAGAAAGCGAAGGGTCATGGGGTAACAGTGACGGAACGCCGTCGCGAACGCATCAGTTTCCATGGGAGCGGGGGCGGGTTGAAATGGAATCATTGGTAGCATTGGCATTCGAGTTTGCACGCAGGAAAGACAAAGGCAATTGCCATGCCAAGAAGGAAGAAGGCGCTAGTAGATTTTGGGAGGGCGGAGAGGTAATTTCTTCCCTGCGCGTTTAAAAGCGTTTAGGAAGCAGTTGTGCCGGGCAGCTCAACGATAATCGCCAGGCCGGTTGGGGTGGCCGGCTGAGCCACGATGGTACCGCCGAGAGACGTGATAGTTCTTCGGGCGATCGCCAATCCGAGGCCATGACCGGGAAAGCGCTTGCTGTGCAGACGTTGAAACGGGGCAAAGATGGTTTCTGTATGTGCAGGATTAAATGGCGGCCCGGAATCCTCAACGCGGATCAGCACGCGGGAGGAACGGCATTCGGAGGAGAGGCGGACGCGAGGCTGGTCGCCGGCGAACTTGAGAGAGTTGTCAAGGACACGGACCAGCAACTGGGCGACTGTATCTTCTGAGGCCGCGATGACGCCGTCGCCGGGTTCGAGGACGAGGGTAGCGCCGGAAGATTCGAACCGCCGGCGCGTGAGATAGGCAACAGTGTCGAAAATCGCGGTAACGGAAGATTTGGATACCGGAGAGTGCTTTCGTCCGGAGTGGGCATAGGTGGACAGCTCCCGCAGCAGCAGCTCGGTATCGGCGAGATGGGTAGTGGTGAGGCCGGCCAGTTCGGCCAGTTCCGGATGGTCGACGGCTTTCCGTTGAAGGAGTTGGGCGAAACCGGCGGCGCGGCCGAGGCCGCCGCGGACATCGTGGGTAACGGCGGAGAGGAAATCGGCGGACTGCTGATCAATGGCGGCAGAGCGGAGAGCAAGGCCGAGAGCAGCGGCGATGGATGGCGCATTGGGTAGCGCAGCAGCGGCGTTGCAGCGGAGATAGCCGTAGGTGAGCCCGGCGCAGCGCAGTTCGAGCTGTTGCTGCCAGGAAGAAGCGGGCGGTCCGGAACTGGCGAGCACGACACCGGCAGTGGTGACGAGGGACCCGGACGGCGAGGCAGCCTCCAACAGGATACAATCCAGCACGGCCTGCCAGTCGACGGTATCCGGCTGCGTCAATAACTCGAGCAGATTTGCGAGCACGCCTTCCCGATTCTGCTATCGCCACTGCGATGTGTCAAGAGAACGGCCAAGGGTGGGTGTACGACAGGAAACTGGTAGGGGTTCGCGGGAATTGCCGTGACCGTGAGGGAATGTGAGTTTTCACAATCACTCTCGCGGCTCAGTCACCCTTCTCACAACATCAAAGTTGAGACTACCGGTTACCGGATCACTGCAGGCAGCGCGAGATAAAGGAAGTTGACAGGACCGAAGGTTTCATTCTCCTGGCCTAATCGTCTCCAGGTGGTGCCGTCGAGATAGACGGCATGTTCGACGTGAACGCCGGCGGCGGTATCGACACGGGAACGTTCATCGTAGAAGTAGTCGCCAACGTTGTTGGAGACGCTTTCGGAAGAGACGAGCAGGTAGGTTTCGCCGGGGCGAAGAGGAACAGGCTTGGCAAGTGTACCGAAAACGAAGTTGCCGGGACTGCTGCCCTTCATGGAGATCTCCACGGAGGCGCCGGGGACCTGCTGAGCGGTGGAGGCGATGAGCAGTTGGAGCGTGTGTTTGCGGCTGTTGCCGGCCAACGAGAGGCGTCCCAGATCGGTAACGGAAATGGGGGCTGCGCCGACGGTAAACTGCATCCCGATCCAGCCGGAATAGCCTCCTGAGACGAGGCGTCCGGGTTCGTAAGAGACGACGAACGGCATGCCCCTTCCCTGCGAAACCCAATAATAGTAACCCCCGGCGGCCGCGGCGAGCACGAGGACACCGAGCGTGGAGAGGATCCACAGCCTGGTGCGGCGGCCGCTGCCGGAGACCGGCTGCGGGGAATCGCCATCGCTAGTGTGCACCGTGCCGATGGTTCCGTCCGTTCCTCTGGGGCGGCCGGCGTCGACCGGGAGCGGGGTAGGGCCGCTACGGGATTTCGTTGAGGTTGCTCCCATACGCATTCGGGGAAAGGCTCCGTTCGTGGTTTAAGCCGCGGACTCATCGGAGACCGGGCGCTCTGGCGGACCCAACGGGAAACCGGCAGCGGCCAGGGAAACGCCGGGCTGCGGCCGGGCGTGGCGTGGAGACGGCTGGGATGCAAGCTCCCGATCGAAGCGGTCGATGATCTCATTGAGGATCAAGTCGATCCCATACTCCAACTGCCACTGAGGGAAATGCGAACGAATCTTGGATAAATCGGAGATGTAACAGATATGATCGCCGACGCGATTGCGGTCTTCATAACGCACCGGGAGCGGGTAGCCGCGAATGGCGAGGGCATGTACGGTCTCGCGAATCGAAAGGCTGTTGTTGCGTCCACCGCCAAGGTTATAGACTTCGCCCCGATAGGGGTGCTGGTAGAACGCCGAGAGCAGACGCACGACATCGCGAGTGTGTATCTGGTCGCGAACCTGTTTTCCTTTGTAGCCGAAGACGGTGTAAGGAATGCCGAAGACCGCGCAGCGAACGATGTAGTTGAGATATCCATGGAGCTCGACCCCGGCATGCTGCGGTCCGGTGAGGCAACCGCCGCGAAAGATGCCGACCGGCATATCGAAGTATCTGCCGAACTCCTGGGCGAGGATGTCGGCGGCGGCTTTGGACGCGCCGAAGACGGAGTGGAGGCACTGATCGATGGACATCGTCTCGCTGATACCGTCGAGTTCGCCCGCGTAGTCATAGCGGGTCTCCAGTTCGACCAGGGGAAGAGAATTGGGGCGATCGCCGTAAACTTTGTTGGTGCTGATGAAACAAAATGGCGAATCACGAACGAAGTCACGGGCGGCGACCAGGAGGTTGAGAGTGCCGCCGGCGTTGACGTCGAAATCCTCATAGGGGATGGAAGCGGCGCGGTCGTGAGACGGCTGCGCGGCAGTATGGATGATCCAGGCGGGGCGTAACTCGCCGATCAGATCGCGGACAGCCTGGCGGTCGCGGATATCGAGCGCGACGTGATGATATGCCGGATAGTCCCTCCGGAGCGCGGCGACCACGGGCTGCGTGGTGCCGGATGGCCCGAAAAACCAAGCCCGCATGTCATTATCTATACCGGTAACGGTCCATCCCTCTGAGCAAAGGGCGCGCACACATTCAGAACCGATGAGACCGCCCGAGCCTGTTACCAACGCGTGTCTGACAGACACTTATGTTCCCTCCTGCGGATTGTGAGGCGACTGTGCCTAGTGTATGCGGGAGTTGCGGACTGATACCAGTGGGAAAATAACACCAAAAGCGCGGTGAGCATAGAACTATACCTTCCAAGCGGAAGGACATGGTCGAATTGTACGTGTGCCAGAAACAGAGATGACCGTACGGTTGCAAAGGGCACATGGCACGGGTGGTACGCGCGAAAAGGGGCTACAAATACCTTGCAAGAGCATCGCAAAAGCAAGTATAAGTGGGGACGCGGGCTTTGTAAGTGGGGCAGTGGAGACGGATCGAAAAGCCCGTCTTCATGGCGGCAGCTTTGCACCAGAGCCTGAAATTTCCATACTGCATCAAGCTTTGACCCAGCGGAAGGGGACCGTTGGAGCAATTCAATTTGTATTCATCTGTTGCAGCTAAGGAAAAGGAGAGAGCAATTTAATTAATGCAGAACTGCTGGTATGCGCTGCAGGTCAAGCCCCGCGCCGAATTGGTGTGCACAACACTGCTTACGCAAAAGGGGTACGAAGTTTTTTTGCCGTCGTACATGAGGCGGATGTTGCGAAAGGGACGGATCGCGGCAGTACCGGAGGTATTGTTTCCGGGATATCTGTTCTGCCGCGTGACGGAACAGTCGGTGGGGAAGATGGTAGCTACGCCTGGGGTCGTGCGCATTTTGGGAAGCGAGGGGCGGCCGGTGCCGGTGGATGCCGGAGAGATGGAGTCGCTGCAACGGCTGGTGGAGTCGGACGTGGCGCGGCGGCCGTGGAAGTATCTCCCGGAGGGATGCCGAGTGGAGATCCGGAGCGGACCGTTGAGCGGGGCGCGCGGGATATTAATGGCGGACGACGGCCGGAGGGCGCTGGTGGTATCGGTGAGTCTGCTGCAGCGTGCGGTGCTGGCACAGTTGGACGAAGAGACGGTTCTGCAGCCATTGGAATGGTCTTCGGGGAACACCGAAGGAGTGCAGGCGCGGGTAGCCATGTCGTTGCTTGCGGCTGAGGAGATTGGGAACAGCAGCCAGTGAAAGGTCTGCTCTGGAGGTGCGGCGTGAGGAATGGCGCATGTGGAATTGCGGGGTTGCTGCTGGGTTGCGGAGTGGTGCTGTCGGCGCAGACCGGACCCGTTGCGGGAGCAAAAGCCGCGGAAACGGCGACGACGCCCGCGATGGCGACGCCTGCAGCGGCGGTAGCCGGGACTGCGGGATCCCTAATCGGGCGGGACGATGAACTGGTGGTGTGGGCAGCGGACATACCGGATCTGGCGAATAGCGGTAAGACGGTTACAGTGGATGCCGGCGGGTATATCAACGTTCCGATGGCAGGGCGAGTGCAGGTGCGGGGGCTGAGCGCGACACAGGTGGAAGAAGCGCTGGTGGCTCGGCTGCGGAAGTACCTGCGCTATCCGCAGGTGAACGTAACACTGATGCAGATCCGGAGCCAGCCGGTGAGCGTGATGGGGGCTGTGAACACGCCCGGCATTCACCAGATCCGTGGACATATGGCGTTGTTGGAAGTGCTGGCGCAGGCGGGTGGATTGCGGAACGATGCGGGCCCGACGGTGACGATCACACGGCCGATCGAGAACGGGACACTGCCGCTGCCGATGGCGGAGGTGGATCCCACAGGGAAGTACACGGTAGCCGAGGTGAACCTGGAGGCGATGATGCGCGGGGATCACCCGGAGTACAACACCAAGGTGCTTGCCAACGACGTAATCGCAGTGCGGCGGGCGGAGATGGTGTACGTGGTGGGCGAGGTGACGCGCGCCGGCGGGTTCGTGCTGAACGGGAAAAAGACGGTATCGGTGCTACAGGCGTTGTCGCTGGCGGGGGGGCTGACGGTGACGGCGGCTCCGAGCAATGCCCGGATCATCCGCGGCGGGCCGGACGGTCCGGAAAAACGCGTTGAGGTGGCGGTGAACCTGAAGCGCATCCTTGGCGGCAAAGACAAGGATGTTCCGATGAACCCGGAAGACATCCTGTTTATTCCGGACAGCACTTCGAAGAAGCTGGCGATACGAACGGCCGAGGCCGTTTTGCAGACAGTCTCGGGGATCATGATCTTCCGCGGAGGGCGGCCCTAGAGCAGGCGACAACTGCCGGGGACCGCGCGGAACAAACCAAGCGAGAGAACAACACAAATGATACCGGAAGAAACCCGGCTGCCCAGCGCCTATCGGGCTCCTGGGCTACAGATGCCGCAGCGTGCGGCGGATGCATTTACACGGTACTCGGCAGGGCTGGTGGATGCCCGCGAGGACAACGGGAATGGGTCGGCGAACCGCGACAACATTCTCGCGTTCGTTCACATCCTGCTGCGGCACAAAGCGCTGCTACTGCTGGGCACGCTGGTTGGGGCGGCAGCGGCTACGGCGTATGTGTTGGGGCAGGTCCCTGTATACGAGGCCAGGACATCGCTGGAACTGCAGGGTGTGAATGAAGACTTTCTGGACATGCGGAAAGTGGATCCCACAGCAGGCAATTATGCCGGGGACACCTACGTCCAGACGCAGATCAAGCTGCTACAAAGCAACGCACTGACGCTTAGCGTCGTGAAGATACTGAAGGAGAACCCGGTCCAGTCGAAGAACGCGAAGGGTGAACTGATACAGGTTCCGGCGCCGCTGGCAGCGCTGCAGTCGTGGATCGGGCTGGATCCGGAGGTGCAGGTACTGCGGGCCGAAGCACTGACAATGGCGGCCGACACGGTAAAGATCCGCGGGTCGGGGATGACGCGGATCGTCGAGGTGTATGTGCAGACAACGTGGCCGGAACTGGCCGCGAAGTTCACCAACACGCTGGCCGATCAGTATATCGAGCAGAACCTGCAAGCGCGCTGGCAAACGGCGCAGGACACCACCACGTGGCTGTCGCGGCAGTTGGACGATCTGAAGGTGAAACTGGAGCAATCCGAGCAACGGCTGCAGACTTCGGCCCACGGCGCGCATATGACGTTCACCGAACAGGGCAACCTTGCGGAAGCCAAGCTGCGGCAGATTCAGACGGACCTGATGAACGCGCAGGCAGACCGCATGGTGAAGCAGTCCGCGTTTGAACTGGCGCAGGCGAAGGCGAAATCTCCGGACGAATTGCCGGAGGTGTTGGGCGATCCGATGCTGCGCGATTACCAGTCGAAGCTGACGGAGTTGCGGAGGCAACTGGCGGATCAAGGGGCGGCGTTCACCGACGAGCATCCCAACGTGGTGCGGCTGCGGCTGCAGTTGCAGACACTGCAAAGCGCGCGGGACCGCGAGCTGCAGAACGTCCTGAAGCGCATCGAGACGGAGTTTCAAACAGCAACGCGGCGCGAGGCGCTGCTGTCGAACGCTTATGACCAGCAAGCCACGCTGGTGGGCGAGCAGGCGGGCAAGGCGATCGAGTACAACGTTGCCAAACGCGAGGTGGACACGATTCGCTCGCTGTACGACACGATGCTGCAGAAAGTCCGGGAGGCCGGCATTGCGGCGGCGATGCGGCGCAGCGACGCGCGCGTGGTGGACTACGCGCTGCCGCCGGAAAAGCCAATCCGGCCGAGCGTTCCGATCTTGCTGGCAATGGGGATGTTCGGCGGATTCTCGTGTTGCATGGTGTTTGTGGTGGCGCGGGAGCGCAGCAAGCGGGCGTTCACGGCGCCGGGCGACACAAGCGACTTTCTGGGTATGCCGGAACTGGGCATTATCCCCAGCGTGCATGTAGACCCTGCGATGACCAGCCGGAAGCGGACGCTGCAGCGTGGAGAGGACGGCATGCTGACCTCGGTGCAACCGCGCGCGCTGGAACTGGCGGCCTGGAATGAAGGGCCGTGTCTGACGTCGGAGTCGTTTCACGCCGCGCTGGTGTCGATCAACTTCGCATCCAACGGATCATCGAGCCGGCGGGTACTGTTGGTGACGAGCGCGGATCCGAGTGAAGGAAAGACGTTCACCGCGGTCAACCTGGCGGTGGCATCGGCAAAGCGCGGCGACCGGGTGCTGCTGATCGACGCGGACATGCGGCGGCCGCGGATACACGACATCTTCGGCGTGTCGAACGCAGCAGGGCTTTGCACAATCCTGGAGTCGAAGGAGTTGCCGGTATCCGAGTCTCTGCTCCAGATCATCCAGCCGACGGCGATTGCGGGGCTGAGCCTGCTGCCGAGCGGCGACACCAGCACGGACATCGCGCGGCTGCTGCACACGCCGATGATGCAGAGCCTGATTGACTGGGCCCGCGAGCACTACGACGTGATCCTGCTGGACACGCCTCCGATGCTGCAGGTTTCCGACGCACGCATCATGGGGCGCTATGTCGACGCGGTGATCTTTGCCATTCGCGCCGGACAGACGCAGCGAGACAAAGCGCGTGCGGCGCTGCGCAAGTTCGCACAGGACGGCACGGTGGTGCTGGGAACGATTCTGACGGACTGGAACCCGTCGCGCAATGCGGGCGCGTCGAGCTACTACCACAACTACACCAGCTACTACCACAAAGCGAAACGCTGACCTTCCTTTCTTTCGGGAGACACAACCAGACATGAAGAGCGTGGAACGACCCAGGCAGGCGGTGATCCTTGCCGGAGGACGGGGGACACGGCTGCAGCCGCTGACCTTCGACCGGCCCAAGCCGATGATCCGGTTTCATGGCAGGCCGTTTCTGGAATACCTGATCGAGCAACTGCGTGACGAGGGGTTCGAATCGATCGTGCTGTTGCTGGGGTATCTGCCGGAGGTGGTGCGACAGCATTTCGGCGACGGCAGCGCGTTTGGCGTGAAGATCCGCTACACGGTGACGGACCCGGATGCGCTGACAGCCACGAGGATGAAGTCGGCCTTGGACGCCGGGCTGTTGAAACGGCGCTTTCTGCTGCTGTACTGCGACAACTACTGGCCGCTGCGGATGGAGCCCATGTGGGACGCCTACTGTGCGGCGGGATTGCCGCCGGCCATGGTGACGGTATATCGCAACGACGACGGCTATTCGCGAAGCAACGTGCGGGTGGACGAGGACAGTTGGGTGACCGTGTTCGACCGGAGCCGGACCGCGCCGGGGCTGCGGGGAGTGGAGATCGGGTACGCGATCGTAGACCGGCAGGTGCTCGACCTGCTGCCGGAGCAGGATGTGTTGTTCGAAGAGGCCGTCTACCCGCGGCTTGCTGAACGGCGGCAACTGCTGGCGAACGTGACCCGGCACCGCTACTACAGCGTGGGATCGATCGAGCGGCTGGGGCGCACCGGAGAGTTTCTGGCACGGCGGGCGACGATCATTCTCGACCGCGACGGGGTGTTGAACCGGAAGCCGCCGCGAGCCGAGTACGTCAGGAACCGGAGCGAATTCGTCTGGCTGCCGGGGGCGCTGGAAGCGCTGGGACTGCTGGGCAGCGCCGGCTATCGCATCGTGGTGGTGTCCAACCAGGCGGGCATCGCACGCGGGGCGATGACGGCGGCCGATGTCGACGCGATCCATGAGCGGATGCTGCGGGAGGCCGCGGAAGCCGGGGGCCCGATCGAAGCGGTGCTGTACTGCCCGCATCACTGGGACGACAACTGCGAATGCCGCAAGCCGAAGCCCGGCATGCTGTTCGAGGTGCAGCGGCGGTTCCACTGCGATCTGACCCGCACCGTGTTTGCCGGCGACGACGAACGGGACGGGATGGCGGCGGAAGCGGCTGGATGCCCGTACATCGCCATCGACACAGACTGCCCGCTGCTGGAGGCGGTGCGGCGCCTGCCGCAGGGGCAGACAACACCGGAACACGAGCGGGAAACGGCGGCTTCGGCCGCGGGAGCAATGACCTTATGAATCATCCACAACGAGTGCTCATCACAGGCCACAAAGGCTACATCGGTTCAGTGCTCACGCCCATCTTTGTGAGGGCCGGCCACGAGGTGGTTGGCCTGGACACCGGCTACTTTGCCGACTGCACACTGATACCGGACCCCATCGAGGTGCCGGCGCTGCAGAAGGACATTCGCAATGTCGAACCGGCGGATCTGCGGGGCTTTGACGCCATCGTGCACCTGGCGGCGCTGAGCAACGATCCGATCGGCAACCTGAACGATGCCTGGACCGGCGAGATCAACCACCAAGCCTCGGTGCGGCTGGCGGAGATGGGGCGCGCGGCGGGAGTGAAGCGGCTGCTGTTCTCGTCGTCGTGCATCATGTACGGGATGTCGGAGCTGTCGGAGGTGAACGAAGACTGCCCGCTGCATCCGCAGACGGAGTATGCGCGGTCGAAGGTGGCTGCCGAACACGACATTCGCGAGATTGCCGCCGATGGGTTCTCGCCAGTGTATCTGCGCAACGGCACGATCTATGGGATCTCACCGCGGATGCGCTTTGACACGGTGTTCAACGACTTCATGGCCGCGGCGGTGTGTACCGGAAAGATCATGGTGCACAGCGACGGCACACCGTGGCGCCCGGTGATTCATGTTGAGGACGTGGCGCGGGCTTTTCTGCGGGTGCTGGAGGCAAAGGCCGAACAGATTCACAACCGCGCGTTCAATATTGGCGCCAACGACCTCAATTACCAGGTGGGGGCGCTGGCGGCGATCGCCGCGGAATCGGTTGCCGGGTGCACACTGTCGGTGACCGCGAACCCGGGCGCCGATCAGCGCACCTATCGCTGCGACTTCAACCGCTTTGCGGACACCTTCCCGGACTTCGCCTTCCAGTGGAATGCGCGGAAGGCGGCGCCGGTGATGCGGGACACGCTGCGCACTCTGGGCGTGACTACGGCGGTATGGAAGGATCCCCGGTTCACGCGCCTGCTCTGGCTGCGGCAACTGATGCAGGGGCACCATGTGGACGACAACCTGCGATGGACGGCGGAAGCCGGAGTCGCGGCAGCCGCGCGGTAGACGGAGGGCAGAGGGGCAATCAATGGGAGCACTGGCAGTACTCACCTCTTCGGCGCTGATCGACCTGCCGAGCAGCCGCTACGAATCCGGCATGATCCTGACGCGCACCCCGCTACGGATCAGCTTTGCCGGAGGCGGAACGGATCTGGCGGAGTTTTACGAGCACGATCACGGAGCCGTCTTCAGCACCGCGATCAACAAATACGTCTACGTGACGGTGAAGCAGCACAGCCGGTTGTTCACCGAAGCGATCCGGCTGAACTATGCGCAGACGGAGTGGGTAAGCACGGTGGACGACGTCAAGAACGATATCGCGCGGGAGTGCCTGCGCCTGCTCGAAATCGATCCGCCGATCTATGTGAGTACCGTGGCGGACCTGCCGGCGTCGACAGGGCTGGGCGGATCGAGCAGCTTCGCGGTAGGGCTGCTGCACGCGCTGCATCTATATCGCCGGGAGCGCGTGTCGGCGGGCCAACTGGCGGAGGAAGCGACGCATATCGAGGTGGATGTACTGAAACAGCCCATCGGCAAACAGGACCAGTATGCGGCCGCATTTGGAGGGCTGAACCTGTTCCGCTTTCATTCGGACGGAGGGGTGAGTGTGGAGCCGCAGCGGGTCTCGCGAAAGCGGCTGGAGGATCTGTTCGATCACCTGCTGTTGTTCTGGACCGGGACGCAGCGGGATGCCAGTGCGGTGCTGTCGCAGCAGAAGGCGAACACGGCGGCGAAACTGGATCACCTGCGGGAGATGAGAAGCCAGGCGTATTCGCTGCAGCGGATGATGACCAACGGGGAGCCGCGCCTGGAGGCGTTTGGAGAACTGCTGGATCTCGGCTGGCAGTTCAAGAAGCAATTGGCCGCCGGCATCTCGAACGAGAGAATCGATTGCTGGTATCAGCGGGCGATGGATGCCGGCGCCAGCGGAGGAAAGATCTGCGGCGCGGGCGCGGGAGGATTCCTTCTATTTCTGGTGCGTCCGGACCGTCAACAGGCGGTTCGCGACGCATTGAGCGACCTTCTTGAAGTGCACACCCGTCCGGAGGTGCAGGGGTCGTGTGTATTGATGCCAGCCGCCTACTAAGCCGCAGCAGGCGGGCTGTAGCCACGAGGAGAGGGACATGACGTTCCAGACAGTGCAGATCCCGGGAGTAACGGTCATCGACATCGAGCCGTATCACGACAGCCGGGGACTGTTCGCACGCACCTGCTGTGCCCGCGAGATGCAACAGCACGGATTGCACGCCATGTTTGTGCAATGCAACATCTCGTTCAACCACAAGAAAGGCACGGTCCGGGGAATGCACTGGCAGGTGGCTCCGGCCACGGAGTGCAAACTGGTGCGCTGCACCAGCGGGGCGATCTACGACGTGATCATCGACATGCGTCCCGATTCGCCGACGTACCTGCAGCATTTCGGGATCTACCTGTCGGCGGAGAACCGCCGCCTGCTGTATATCCCGGAGATGTTCGCGCATGGGTATCAGGCGCTGTGCAACGGGGCCGAAGTGGCCTACCAGGTAACGGACTACTATGCTCCGGCGGCAGAGCGTGGTGTGCGCCCGGACGATCCGGCCTTCCGGATCAAGTGGCCGCTATCGGTGACCGAAGTGAGCGAGAAGGACCGTAGCTGGCCGGATTTTCGAAACCTTAACTTGGAGCAAACCGCATGATTATCGTGGACCGACTGCTGGAGGACCGGGTACGGACGCAGAGGCCGATTCAGGTGGCCTTGATCGGCGCCGGGTTTCTGGGCAAAGGGCTCGCCTATCACCTGCTGAAGTATGTGCCGGGGATCCGCGTGGCGGGCGTATTCAGCCGCAACCTGGACAACGCGGCGGCGGCGTACCTGCAGGCCGGAATCAGGGACGTGACGGAAGCGCGGTCGACCGGCGAGGTACGGGATGCGATCCGGCGTTCGCGGCCGGTGATCACCACCGACGCCTCAGTGCTGTGCAGCGCCGACGGGATCGACGCGGTGGTGGAGATGACCGGCTCGGTCTCGTTTGGAGCCGAAGTGGCGATGCTGGCCATTCAAAACCGCAAGCACCTGCTGTTGAACGCGGAGCTGGATGCCACGCTGGGACCGGCACTGAAGAAGCGCGCCGACGAAGCCGGAGTGACGGTGACGACGCTCGACGGGGATCAGCCGGGCACGGAGCTGAACCTGTATCGCTTTGTGAAAGGAATGGGACTGGAGCCGCTGCTGTGCGGCAATATCAAGGCCCTGCTCGACCCCTACCGCACGCCTCTGACACAGCGCGGCTTTGCCGAACGATGGAAGCAGAACCCGGTGCAGTGCACCAGCTTTGCCGACGGCAGCAAGATCTCGTTCGAGCAGGCAGTGGTGGCGAATGCGACCGGAATGCAGGTGGCGCGGCGCGGCATGTTGGGACCACGGCATGACGGGCATGTGAGCGAGTTGACGAATTCGGTACTGTTCGATCGCGACGAACTGCGCGAGATGGGAGGAATCGTCGACTACGTGATCGGGAGCCAGCCAAGCCCGGGCGTGTTCGTGCTGGCGACTACCGACGACGCAATGGAGCGGCACTACCTGGACATGTACAAGATGGGGCCGGGGCCGCTGTACTGCTTCTATGCGCCGTATCATCTCTGCCATCTGGAAGCGCCGTTCTCGATAGCGCGCGCCGTATTGCTGCACGATGCAACCGCGGCCCCGGTGGGACGCCCGGTGGTGGATGTGGTGGCTGTAGCAAAGAAAGACCTGGCGCCGGGGATGGTGCTGGATGGCATCGGCGGCTTCACGGCATACGGGCAGTGCGAGAACGCTCCTGTGGTGCACAACGACGGATTGCTGCCGCTGGGACTGGCCGAGGGATGCGAAGTGATTCGTCCCATCGCCCGCGACCAGACGATCCGCTATGCCGATGTACGCCAGCCGTCGGCGCGCTGGTGCGACATGCTGCGCGCCGAGCAGGACCGGGAACTGATCGGCGATCCGGAAGAACTGGCCGCCGCCCGGTGAAACAACCGTGGTGAAAACCCGTGGCAGAAGCCTGTGAAAACACCGCAACCGCTTGCTGACGCGCGCGGCTCTGTAGCGTATCGCGTTGACTCGAAGTTGTTACAGAGCCACGACCGTAAGGGAGTGGTTCCGGAAGTGGAGTTTTCATAGGCCCTTGTAGTTACTTAGACGCGAACGTCAGTAAGCGTTGCCCGCATTTGTTCACGTGCCCTCACAGGGAGCGGCTGCTAAATCAACGGAAAGCCACACACAGGAATGAGCAGCAAAGACGGAATTCTGAGCCGGCTGACCCGCGGCACCGCGGCAACGCTGATGCGTCAGGTGATCAATATCTTTGGGCAGATCGTGCTCGTGCCGGTCTACCTGAAGTATTGGGGAAGCCAGTTGTACGGCGAGTGGATGCTGCTGTCGGCTGCAGTTGCCTACCTGACGTTGCTGGACTTCGGCATGCAGACTTACGCGGTCAACCGGATGAACCAGGCGTATGCGAGAGGCGACATGGGTGAGTTCCGGAAGGTGTTTCACACCGCGTTGTCCTGTTCCCTGCTGGTGTCCAGCATCGCCGGGTTGGCCCTGCTGGCAGGCATCGCCGCGGTCCCGGTGGAGCAGTGGTTTCAACTGGAGAACACGGCGAAGTCTACGGCCCTGCTGGCGCTGACGGCGATCGGGTTTCAGTTGGTCTGCTCATTGCCGGCGGGCGTAGTCGGCGGCGTGTACCGGGCGGTAGGCGAATACTCGCGGGACGTGTTCTTCAACAACCTGCAGAGAGGGAGCGTGCTGGCGGCGACCGCGATCCTGCTGACCCAGGGAGCGGGCATCGTCGCGGTGGCGCTGGCCCAGTTGACCGGCCTGCTGGCGCATATCGCCTTTGTGCAATGGGACCTGCGGCGTCGTCACCCGGAAGTGAAGATCGGCCTCAGCGGCCGCGACTGGGCGCTGGCCGGGGCGTTTTTGGGGCCGAGTTCATTGTTCTTTCTGCTGCAGATCTCCGGCGCGCTGACACTGCAGGGCGCCACCCTGGTGATGGGCGGCGTGGCGGGCGCCGGCGGAGTGGCCGTGTTCGTGTCGCTGCGGGCGCTGGCTAACGGGATTCCGCAGGTAGCGCAGGCACTGGGCGCGACGCTCTGGCCGGAGATGACCGCACTGGAGGCCAAGGGCGATCTGCGGCGGCTGCGCGCCACCTACCTGATTGCCTCCAAACTACTGCTGGGCTTTGCGCTCAGTGCCGGAATCTTTCTGCTGTTCACGGCGGAGGACATCGTCAGGATGTGGACCCAGGGCCGCATCACCTTCGAGCCGCTCACCATGGCCGCATTGATCGCACTGCAGATCTGCCAGACGTGGTATCTGAGCAGCAGTGTAGTGCTGGGGAGTTCCAACAATCACCGCCAACTGGCGTTCTGCAGCATCGCATCAAGCGGACTGGGACTGCTGGCGGCGGCATTGCTGGGCCGCAGCTACGGGCCGTCGGCGGTGGTCTGGGGCCTGGTGACGGCGGAGCTGCTGATCTCGTGCTGGATCATTCCATGGAGCGCCTGCAGGCTGGTGCGGCAACACCCGGCACAGTACGCGATCGAAGTGCTGGGAAAGGGCGCGGTGTTCGCCGGGACATTGTCCGCGGCCCTGGTTGGCGTGAGCGCGCTCTGGCCGATGAACGGCGGTCCGCAGCGGGTGCTCGTGATGGGTGCGGTGGTGGCATTCACCGGACTGGCAACGCTGCTGTTGTTCTGGCTGGACAGTGAGCAGCGCGGATGGATCCGCGGTTTGCTACGGGTACCGCAGCCGTGGAGAGCCGCCGCCACCGGCAGCTAGTCGCTTATCCGAACGGATGAAAAATAGATTGTGGATATTCAGGCGGCGATGCCGATGTCGGTGAAGAGAACACGCATCGCGGCTCGGAGACTTTCATAATGATGATCGATGGGGACCGGGTTGGCGGGCTCGCCCGCGGGCTCTGGCTGGCCGCTGGCTGCGAGCAATGGCCGGATGATTTTTTCGCGAAGGAGCAGCAGAGCGGTCAGCGCTCGCAGGCCTTCTGGGACGGGTTCGTAACGGCGTGATTTTCCGATCTTCCGCACCATGCCCTTGGCCCGAAGCTTCTTGATGTCGTAAGCTGCGCGTCGCACCCCGTAGTCGGATTCCGGCTGATTGCTCATCAAGGGTACCTGTTGGGCCAGATCCGAGGAAGTGAACCCAGCCGGAGCTGCGGACAGGGCCAGCACCGCTTCGGCCACCCTGCGCATTCTCGGTTTGTTGAAATCGATGCCGCCCACTTTGGTCTGACCGATCTGCGCGGGTTGCGGCAAGTTTTCCAGCGTTTCATCGCTGACGAAGCAGGCATTGATGCAGCCGACTGCGTTCAGGAATCTTTCCGCCGGAGCCTTTGACACCAGAACCATAAACAGCCCTGGCCTGGTTGGGTGCCTGGCGAGATGTTGGTTCCGCCAGCTTGTGCTTGTCCTCGCCGGGCGAGCAGTAGATGACCGGGATCTGATTGTCTTTTGCCCACGCCCGCAGCCGCCGGCTAAAGCGCCCTGCCAGGCGCATCAGGTGAGTGTCGTTCAGATTCTCATCGGAACCATAGAGCGCGCGCCACCAAACGCGCAGTCCTCCGCCGGTTTGGCCCATGCCAAAGTACGAGTTCAGAACCACGCGGTCGACGCAATCATAGCTGCCTTCGAGAAGATCGCTGTAGAGGGTGCTCAGTTGGTCCGGCATTGCCTCCGAAG
>Ga0163150_10004650_pt1 | contig 18205 bp, 13 predicted proteins | sample OliLakLV19P2IB_FD_148628 | JGI IMG/M metagenome (GOLD analysis project Ga0163150, IMG submission 148628) | Freshwater microbial mat bacterial communities from Lake Vanda, McMurdo Dry Valleys, Antarctica - Oligotrophic Lake LV.19.P2.IB | ecosystem: Environmental > Aquatic > Freshwater > Lake >...
ACGAGAGTCATACGTGCAACTCGACGACGTCTTTATCGTGCAATAAATAGTCTCCCTTGGCAACCGATGCGTCGTGGACCTGGCTGCCCCATACGCGGGCGAACTTTAATTGCTCGGCGAAGTCCTTGTGTACCAGCGCCGCAACGTGGGCCGGCGGCGAGGAGGAGCCGGCGGATGTGGCGCAAATGCTTGTTGACGGTCGCACCGGATGTTACGTCCGGTGCGGACGTGAGCGCCGCTTTGAAGCCGGCCATCGCGCGGTTGTCGATCGCCGTCAGCGGCGGGTTGGTGGTGTGGAGCTCCCAGCGCGAGATGGTGCCCTCGTACGCCTCGTACGTGCGCGGCGGAGCGCCGCAGAGAAAGAGCGGCTGGAAGTCGCGCGTGTAGTACGCGCGCAGCGTGAGGGACGATCCGGCGTCCATGGGTTGCGTCTCTTTGTTTTGAGCGGGTCCTTAACCCGCACGTTGTTGTTAAAGCGGGGGTGGTTCTACCGCGCGGTTGAGTCGTGCGTCAAGAGTTCGACGCGCGTACTTTTGCGGGGGGTGACAGAGGCACGTCACCGTGGCTCGCGATGGCGAGCAAAAAAATGAGCCAGGCCCTGGCTTTAACAACTTTCGAGACGCTCGGAAGGGTGCCGCTCGCGACGGCGCAGGACCTGGCTCTGCGAGATTGTATCGGCCGCCGGTTCGGCCGTGTAGCGAGGGCGACGGGACTCGAACCCGCAACCACCGGATCGACAGTCCGGTACTCTAACCAATTGAGCTACGCCCCCGGTTTTGGCAAGGCACGATTATACCCGGTCGAGGGCCCCCCGCAAGGCCGCCAGGCGGACCTGATGCCAGCGTCAGGAACGTCCCAACCTCCAACCAAAGTTAGTAGGTTTGAGCCACGCTCGCACGATTCTGAAATAGCCAGACAATTTGACCACAGCCGGGGTTCGCTTCTTGCCGCGGCCGCGGTGACCACGAATGTCGCCCCGACAGGCGGAGTGCCCCTTTTTCTGTGGCATGCTGGGCGCTCGCCGTTTTGCCTCGAATTTCGGCCCTTCGCACGGCAAATCGTAACCTAGAGTTGGGCTGGGATAGCCCTCGGGAAATTGATCCCCTCCAGATTGCCCTCCGATTTCACTCCCTGCGGAACTGTCGCCATGTGGTACTACTACAACCGCGTGATGCACTACACCGATTCGCTCGAAAAACAGGACTGGTTTCTGCTGCTGTTGTGCGTCGTCGTGATTGGCGTCGTTTGTATGCGAGGTTTCGGATCGCGCGCGAAATTCTAGCGGCTCGCAGGGACGGGGCACTTGCCCGCGCTTTGGGCTTGTGCGATGTGCAATTAATGCAGCGGCTGGCCGCGTCTGCGCATCTGGCCTGTGATTGCTTGCGTGTGTTTTTCCACGGCCACGTACAGGGCCTTCCAATCGCGCTCGTTCTCGGGCAGCTCCTCGAGATAGGCGTGTAGAAACCGCAGCCGCAATGCTCGCGTGACCCAAGGATGCGCGGCGATGCTCGTGGCCAGCCGCGCAAGATTACGTGCCCTGCGGCGCGGCGAGATACTGCGCAGCAAGCGCACGCCGTCCAAGTCGATCAGATACGCCTCGATCCGCTCGCCCTGGTCGACTACCATTAAGTTGGCTGCCTTCAGGTCGCGGTGTGCGACGTGCCAGGCGTGCATTCTTCCCAACAATTGCCCCAGCGTGACCGCCGCGGCGCGGGCCTTTTGCCAACGTTCCTCGGTCGATGCGTGGCGGAGCCGCTGTACAAAGGCTTGCAAGTCCTCGCCATCGATCCACTCGGCGGCCAGGTAGCTTTCCCAGCGCAGGCCTCGGCGGCGCGGCTCGCACACGCAAACGGGGCGAGCCGTGGCGATACCGCGCTGCAACAGCGCATGCCCAAGATACCAGGCCCGCAGCGAGCGACTTTGACGAAACATGGCCAGCAGTGCTTTCCACCATTGCTTGTAGCGGGCTCGCTTGTAGGCCACGAATGTTGGTTCGCCCGCGAGCAATAGTCGAGTCTTCGCCACCACCGTGCTGCGCGTGTGCTTGATCGTCTCGACCGCTTCGCTCAATGGCAGGCTGGGACGATCGAGCAATTGCTTCAAGTCGGCGCGGTCCAAATCGGTCACACCGTAGCCCACCGCCGATGGCTGCACCAAACGATAGTAGTCGCGGTTGTTCGCCAACGCGCGTTTGTCGCGCTGCCGAATCGTGTTGCGCACTCGTGCATCGCTGCCGTGGGCGATCTCGCGAACCGCCGCCTTGCGGTCGGGAAGGCGCAAGTCTGGTCGCTCGGCCAGGTAGGCTCGCCAGAAGCGCCATCGCTCGGAAAGCGAAGAGTGATCGAGCCAGCTTGCGGCCAGCATCACGAGGCTGGCGCGACTGGCCGGCCAATCCAACGGGCCCGAAAAACGCATCGCCGGCAAGTCGATCAGGTGCAATTGCGGCGAGTTGCCCTCGGCGCTACTCGCGTCGCAGGTGTCCAATCGCACCAGCACATTGCCTGCGTGAAAGTCCTTATGAAATACGCCGGCTCGGTGGGCATCGGCGCACAGCCGCGCCAGGGCCAGGGTCAGCAGTTTGCGCTGCTTCACGTGCCGCCAACGAGGCAGCCGCGGCAAGTGTCCTGCCGCATAATCTTCTAGCGTGCAGGAATCGGGAATCGCCTCGCTGACGAAGAAGCAATCGCGCACCAGGCCGCCGCGGTATTGTTCTCCCAGCGCTACGGGAGTAATCGTGGGAACGCGTCGCCGGGTGACCTCAAGTGCGTTGCGCCATTCGCGCCGCGCGGAACTCGACCGCAGCAGGTGTCGGACCGCCATCAAGGGCGCCACGATGCGGTAATGTTTTAAGTAGAACGTCCGCTCTGGCAGGTCCACGCGATAGACCGTGCGGTGCGACCCGTGCTTGATCACCCGCACCAGTCCGGCTTGGCGCCACTCTTCCAAGCGCAGGCCGTTTGGCCCAAACAACAAGCGGTCCCATCCGGGCAGGACCTGCCAATGGATGCGGCCCGCCCGATGCACGGCAGCGGGCTCGGGCGAAGCAAATTCGCGCGCAGTTGAAGCAATAGACAAGGCGTGATCCTTCCATGAATCACATTGTCCCAGTGGGGGAACGCGTAAGTGCAAGGTGGACTGCCCAATCGAACGAACGGCGCGACAAAGTAGCACATCGCCCGGATAGGGCCAAGCGACTCTTGGCAAACTCCGCCTCTGCAAATCGCCAGCTCAGTAAACGCCGGTGGCCGGATTGTAGCCGAGCTGTTTGCCCAGGTTAAGATCGACTTCAGACTTCTCTGAATTGCCTAGCTTCGCATGGATTTGGCCACGATGGTGGTACATGACCGCCAGGTTTTCCTGGTCGTGGCGCAGCAGCAAGGCGACCTGGCGCGGCGGCACGCGGCGTCGCTCGATAAACTTCATGTGATTCAACTTGCTTGCTTCGCACAATTCGATCGCCAGATCCATATCGGCCAGCGCGAGCTCGTTGCGGCCGAGCAGGAATTGCAGATAGCCTCGCGTATCGAGAAACGCCGGCTCGTTCTCGCGCTTGTTGAGTGCCTTTTCGACGTCCTCCAGCCCCTGCTCGAGCTCGATACCGGCAATCGCGCGCATGTAAGCCCGGCTATTCAGCGGTTCGGCGTCCAACGCGCCGCTCAGCTCGATCGCGCGCGACGCGTCGTCGATCGCCTCGCGATGCCTTTCCAGCCGCTGATAGACGTGTCCGCGACGGAGATACGCCGGACCGTACTTGGGAGTAAGGCTGACCAGCTTGTTGCAGTCGGCCAAACTGCCCTGCAGGTCGTTGGTCGCCAGACGGACTTCGGCCCGCATGGCAAAAACCGCGGGTGAATCGGGCGACCAGGACACGGCCCGATCCAGCGCCGCCAAGGCGCCCGGCATGTCGTCGGCGGAGTACTTGTCCATCGCCCGATCCAAAAGCCAATCCGCGACCAGCTTATTGGCCTGCTCGCGGAGCGACGTTTGCAGCAGCAGTACCCCCAAAGCCCCCACCGCGGTAAGGGCCAACAGGGCCCGTAGCGCCTTGCGGCGGCGAACCGTCAAACTGCTCGTTGGAGCCGGGGCGTTGTCATCGTCGAACGTGGGCGGAATGGGCAAGCCGAATTCGTCGTAACGTCGTGTCGCCATAGGAGTCGTTTGCTGGTGGGTCGAAGTCCGTAGAAAAGCCTCGTACAAATCGGCCAGACAAGTCTAACGACCCGACCGACCCGACATCCTGTAGGCTATCCTTCCACGCCCGCCGGGGCAAGGGAATCTGTGGACGGCCACCGGTTCGGCAGCAGATCCAACGCGGAACACTTCGCGCTCCCCTGCGGGTCGCGGCTAAACGTTTCCGCCTTCCGCCTTCCGCTTTCCGCCGTCGGCTTCCCGTAGCTCCCGCGCAAGCTCCCGCCGCGAGCTGATGATCGAAGCCCCAATCGACACCGACAACAGCCCCACCACGACCAACAGCGGCGCCCAGGGGGGCGGATTGCCAATCCAGCGTTGGGCCCAAGCGGGTGGCGCCCCGAATTGGTTCACGAACCACTGGGGTGGCTTGTCGACCCAGTGCATGAGCATCTTCAGTCCTACGAAGACCAAGATCGCGCTCAGCCCGTACCGCAAGTACCGGAACATATCCATCACGCCAGCCAGCAGGAAGTACAACGCCCGCAGCCCCAGAATGGCGAAAATATTGGACGTGAAGACGATGAACGGGTCTTTTGTGATGGAGAAGATGGCCGGCACGCTGTCGACCGCGAACATCACGTCGGTGCTCTCGACGACCAGAAGCACGAGAAACAGGGGCGTGACGCAACGTCGGCCTTGCTCGCGCACGAAAAAATACTCGCCGTGGCTCTCCTTCGCCACCGGGAACCACCGCCGCGCCAGCTTAAGTACGATGTTTTTTTCCGGATCGTGCTCGTCCTCGTGGACTGCCAGCTTGATGCCCGTGTACACCAAAAACGCCCCAAATACGTACATGACCCAGTCCCAGCGCTCGAGCACCTTGGCGCCGACCAGGATGAACGTCAGCCGCATGACGATCGCGCCCAGGATGCCCCAAAACAGCACGCGGTACTGGTACTTCAACGGCACTTTGAAGTAGCTGAAGATGACGGCGAAGACGAAGACGTTGTCCATCGACAACGACCATTCGATCAGATAGCCGGTCAGGAACTGAATTGCCTTGTCGTTGCCGGCCACGAGCCAGATCAGCCCGTTGAAAATGAGCGCCAGGCTGGCCCAAATGCCGGTCCAAAGCGCGGCCTCGCGGAGCGTGGTTTCGCGTGACTTGCGATGAAACACGCCCAGATCGAGCACCAGCATGACCACGACAAAGGCCGCAAAGGCCAGCCAGTACCAGATCTTGACTTCAATCGCCGGAGGGTTCAAGGGAATGCTGCTTCCGTCGCTAGCGGCCAAGCAATCGACGCGGCCGTGAATGGCAAATAAAATGGGCGCTTACGCGCCCGTGCGACCCATGATAGGGTCTCATCCCCCAGGCGGCAACCGCCGCAAACCGAGGGGGCATGCTCTCGGGTGGCACGTCCCAGAGCGCAGCGATGGGCGTGGTGCTTGGCGAAACCACGCCCTTCGTTTCTCAGGGCGTGCCACCCAGACACCCTCCGGCATACCAAGATTTTTTGCTGGTAATCGAAGTACCGCAGTGGAATAATATCGCTTCGGGGGTGCCGGTTGGAACGAGAATTCGCTGGAGCGGGACTGTTGTGTTGTAGGAGGCGTCTCCCGACGCCGATCGGACGCCGACCGCCTAGACGTCCGGCGTCCGGAGACGACTCCTGCAATTCAACGTCGCCTCGGAACGAGTGGCTGAAGAGGTGCATACCGATGACGGCCTACCCCAAGGCCCGCGCTAGCTTTCGCGCCGCGGCGCCAATTCCGACGATTCAATTGTCGCCGCATATCTCGATCGTCGCGATGGCGTTCATCGTGCTCGCGACGGGCATCGTGCCACTTCGAGCGAAAGTGGCGCCGCCAGGCAAATCCGTCGCCCAGCCCGGCAAGGCGGTTGCCCGACCTGGAAAAACATCAGCGGCCCCCGCCGACGCGAAGTCTGACTCAGCCGCAACCCGACAGTACGCCACCGCGGCTGCCCTGCAAAACCGCGAGCAGTTCGAGCTGGCCATCGACGAGTGGCGCAAGTACCTCGACACGTTTCCGCAAGACGCGAACGTCGAAATGGCTCGTCACTATCTGGGCGTCTGTTACCTGCAAACCAAGCAGTACGCGCAGGCGCTGCCCACGTTCGAGAAATTCCTCGCCGACTATCCCAAGTCGACGCTGGACGAGACCAGCCGGTTCTATCTAGGACTCGCGCAGTACCACTTGGTCCGTGCCGGGCAGGCCGATCAGTTTCCCAAGGCCACCGCGAACTTTGCTTCCCTGGTGACCAAGTACCCACGGGGCAAATACCTCGCCCAGTTGCTCTATTACCAGGGTGAACTGCTGTACGCACAGGGCAAGAAGGCCGAGGCGGCGCGGTTCTACCAGCAACTGGTCAAGCAATTTCCGGCCGACGCATTGTTGCCCGACGCGCTGTATGCGCTGGGCGTGGCGCAAGAAGAATCGGGCCAGGCCCCGGCCGCCGACGCCACGTACGCCGCGTGGCTCGACAAGTTCCCCACCAAGCCGCTGGCCGGCGAAGTGAGCTTTCGCCGGGGCGAAGTCCTCTTCAGTCAGAAGCGATTTGCCCAGGCCGAAAAGCTGTTTGCCACGGCCGCCGGCCAAAAGGATTTCTCCCTAGCCGATTTCGCGTTGCTGCGGCAAGCGACCTGCCTGATGGATCGCAAAGAGTACGCGCAGGCCGCTGCTCTTTGCGCAGCGCTGACCAAGGCATTTCCGCAGTCGAAGCAGCAATCCACGGCCATGTTGCTGGCCGGAAAGTGCGCCTTCAACTTGGGCAACTACGCCGCGGCACGCGCCGCTCTGGCGAATGTCTCAGGCGGCACGGGTGAACCGGGCACGGAAGCAGCGCATTGGATCGCCCGCAGTTTTCTCAAGGAGCACAAGCCGGCCGAAGCGCTCAAGATCGCCGATCTTGCACTGCGTACTGCCGAAGTTGACGCTGGCAAGAACCGGTTTGCAATCGAATTGACCATGGATCGAGCCGACGCGCTGCTCGAAATGCCGGACCAGGCCAAGCAAGCCATCGCCACCTACGCGGCGCTGGCCAAGCAGTATCCCGACGATCCACTCGCGGCTCAGGCCCTCTATTTGGCTGGTTTTGCCGCGCTGGGGCAAAGCGACTACGGCAGTGCGTCGCGTTTCGCCGACGATTTCCTCAAGCGTTATCTCAGCCATGAGTTGAAGCCCGACGTGCTGCACGTGGCGGCAGAAAGCCGATTGCTTTCATCGCGCTTCGACGACGCACAAGTCCTGTACGACGAGATCCTCCAGTCTTACCCCAAGCATCCAGATTCCGCGCGCTGGCGGGTCCGCCGCGGCTTGGCCCTGTTTTTGCAAAAGAAATACGCCGACGTCATTGCCGCGCTCACGCCTACGTTGCCATTGCTGGCGAATAAACAGCAAGCGGCCGAAGCGACCTATTTGATCGGCGCGAGCTATAACGAACTGAAGCAATACGGCTCGGCCGTCAAAGCGCTCGAGGCCTCGTTGGCCGCCGACCCCAAGTCGCCGCAGGGCGACGAAACTCGCCTGGCCCTGGCGAACGCCCAGCGACAAGGCGGCAACGCCAAGGCCGCGCAGGCGACACTCCAACAGCTCATCAAAACACTGCCCGACAGCAAGCAACTCGATCGGGCCCATTATCGACTGGGCGAATTGGAGTACGCCGACGGCGATCAGAAGACCGCCGCGGCCGAATATCAAACGGTCGTCGACCGCTGGCCCGACAGTTCCTTCGCGCCGCACGCACTCTACGGTCTCGGCTGGGTACAACTCACTCAGACCGATTACGAAGTCGCGGTCAAAACTCTTAGCCGATTGATCGACGGACAGCCGACAGAAGCACAGCGGATCGACAAGAGCGCCGCCGCCGATCTCATTCCCCGCGCACGCTACGCCCGGGCCCTCGCGCGGCAGCAACTCAAGCAGTTCGCTCCCGCGATCGAGGATTTGCAAGAGTTTCTCACTAGCGCTGCCGCCAGTGCGGAGAAATCTAGTGCCGAGAAATCCGACGCGCGTTACGTCCTCGGCTTGTGTCAGGGCGGCTTGGGCAAGCCCGCTGACGCCGAAGCGACGTTCCGAGCGCTCCTGGCCGAAGACCCTCGCTACACCGACGCCGACAAAGCCCTCTACGAGCTGGCCTGGGCTCTGCGTTCGCAAGGCAAGGAAGACGCCGCGATTGAGTCGTTTTCGCGCTTGGCAAGAGATCGCGGCGACAGTCCATTGGCGGCCGAAAGCCTGTATCACGTGGGCGAGGCGAACTACCAGAAAGAAGACTTCGCCCGCGCGGCAGCCGCGTATTACGAAGCGATGAACAAAGCACCCAAGGGCGAGCTGGGCGAGAAGGCCGCGCACAAGCTCGCCTGGTCGTACTTCCGACAAGCCTCGTTGGACAAAGCCCAGCAGACGTTCGCTTACCAGCGGACTTCGTATCCCAGCGGTCTGCTGGCCGCCGATGCCGCCTTCATGGAAGCCGAGTGTCTCTTCAAGCAGAGTAAGTTTAAAGAGGCGTTGGCCGCTTATCGCCAGGTAAAGAACCCCGCGGGCAAAGACTTTTCCGTGCTGGCGCTGCTGCACGCCGCACAGGCCGCCGCGCAATTGAAGCAATGGGACGAAAGCCTCACGCACTTAACGCGAGCCGCCGCCGAGTTTCCCAATAGCGACTACCTGCCCGAGATCCTTTTTGAGCAAGCCACGGCCCAGCGCAACCTCGGCAAGACAGACGAAGCGCTGGCCCTGTACGAAGCCGTGACGACCAAGACCGATCGGGAAGTGGCCGCCCGCTCTCGATTCATGGTGGGCGAGATCTGCTTCGAGAAGAAGGATCACGCCGCGGCGGTGAAGCACTTCTTTAAGGCGGCCTACGGCTACGCCTATCCGCAATGGCAAGCGGCCGCCCAGTATGAGGCGGGCCGCTGCTTCGAGGTGCTGGGCAAGCTGGAACAAGCCCGCAAGAGCTATCAAGATGTTATCGACAAACACGCCGACAGCGAGTACGCCCCACTTTCCAAAAAACGCTTGGCTGCGATAGAAAAGTAGACGATCGCGGGAAAAACTATAGGATCTATTGGCGGCATGCGGACCGACTGTCTGGGCTTCTCTCACTACTCCACTCATCACTCCTTTTCCCATGCCCAGCGACGACGAACTTATCCGCAAGAACGAGCGGCCCGCGACCGTCGACGTCAACAAGACGTGGTGGCTGATCAACGTACTGCTGTTGCTGTTCGCGGGCCTAATTGGGGCGTTCATCGTTGCCACCGGCGATTTTCACACGCAGGACATCTACAAGAGTGGAATTATCCGCCTGGGCGTTCTGGTGGCAATCGTCGTCGGCATGTCGCTAAGCTCACTGCTGCTCTATGGCCGAGCACAGCGGAGTATGCAGCTCGCTGTCCTCTTCAGCCTGGTGGTGCATCTGAGTTTTTGCCTGGCTTCGTACTTCACGTACCTGGACAAAGCCGGGAAGGAACTGGTCAAAGTCCCGCCTTCATCGGAACGCAAGCGAAGCATCCCCCGTCCGGAATACACGGTGCGCGACAGCGACCTCGTCAGAGCGGCCGAAAAGCTAAAGCATGTTCTCGATACCGATACGCCCGACTCCAATCAAACGCAGCTCGATCGCACAGAAGCTGTCGTCGCCAAGGCCGAGAAGTCGTCGCTCGATGATCCAGAGGCAAGCCAATTGCCAAGTCCCGTCGAGTTGGAACGGGCGGAAATCACGGCGCCGCGCCGCAGCGAGGAATTGTCCGGCCCGCAAGTCAGCCGTAATGATTTGAGCCGCCGCGAATTGGCCGACCAGCGCGTCCCGCAGACGCCCGCCGACGTGCCCAAGGTGAAGCCGCAATCCGAACGCGACCACTTGAGCGATGCCCTGCCGACGCCGCTGTCCCGTCAAACAGAACCCGCGCCGCTCGAACGTCCTGCAATGTCCGACGAGCCCTTCGTTCAGTCCGCGCCACTGCCTCAGCCGCCACTCACCCTGCCGCAACGTCGCATTTCGGAAACGGTCGCTGACCGCGGACCCTCGGAAGACCGGCTGGCGGCTCTCGACCGATCACGTCGCGGGTTGGCCGACGTGCCGCAGATTCAGCGCCCCCAAGTTGCTGTTCCACTCGTGCGCGAAAACGTCGACGGACCGCAGCCCGCGGATATTTCAGCAGCCCCCACCGAAATGGCCCGCCGCGACACGGCCGCCACGGCGGCGATGCAAAGTGCGGCCGCAGGAGCTGGCGCACCTGAGCGAGCGACCGTACCAACGCCGCTTGAACTCGCTTCTCGCTCGGCACCGCGACGAGTCGCCAACGATCGACTGGCGGAGTCGGCCGGCCAATCCCAGCCTACCAAGATCGGACGCGCCACGACGCGCGGTGGTGCGCCGGGCGCAGATGGCCACGGCGACGGTGGACTCGCCGGTGAGCAAATCAACACTGCCGCCAACACGTTCGGTCCGATACCAGCGGCCACCGAATCGGGCGATCCCATGTCGCGCGGTCTCGCGCCAGCCGCCGCAACTCTAGCCCGTGGCCAACAGCAGCGTCCCGGTTCGCGCTCTGCCGGCGAGACTGGTTCCTCGGGTCCCGCGGGCGATACAGCGCCGGGAGCTCGCCAACTTGCGTCGACACGCGCTGGTCAACCACGACGTATCAATTTGCCTGCCGGCATTGGCGTTGGAGTTGGTGGTTCCGGCGGCGCGGGCGGCAATGCGGTTCGGCTTTCGCGCTCATCCACGGCAGTGCCTTCCGGCACCATGGGCGGAGGCGGAACCGGTGGGGGTGGTGCGATCGAAGTCCCCGACGTCCCAGGGCCGGCATCGGTCGCCGGTTCAAGTGGCGGTTCTAACGGCAATTCTGGTGGCGGAGGCAACGGCACTGTTGCCGGAGGCAGCGGCGCGTTCGATCCACAACCGGCCGCGGCCGCTGGCGCGGGCACTCGTCATGGAAACGGCGGCCTACCAAGCGGTGCGCTTTCGCGTGGGCCTGGGTTTGGTGAAAATGGATTGGGTCCAGGCGGATCGGGTCAAGGCGGCTATGGACAGTCGGGTTTCGGCGGATCTGGAATTGGACTGTCGGGATCGGGCCAAGCCGGCTCGGGGCAAGCGGGGACCGGCGGAACAGGACGTGGCGGAAGCGGGACCGGCTCGCGGTCGTCGGTTGCCTCGGGTATTGGTGCTCCGCGGCGAATCGAATCCGCTGCCGGCGGCGCTGGCGCGGGAGCGTACTCGGGTGTCGGCACACAATCGCTTTCGCGATCGAGTATGGGGGCGGGCAACGGCCTCTCGGGTGTCGAAACCGGAGAAGTCCCACTGCCCGGTGTCCAAGGCCCGCAACCGTTCGCACAATCCGGAACTGGGGCCGCGGGATCAACTTCATCCGGCGGGCCACGCGGTGAGCTGCAACCGTCCATCGGCGCTACGGGCAGCGGCCGCGGAGCTTCGTCGACTGGAAGCGGCCAGTTGGCCAGCGCCAGTTCATCGCGGAATCCATCGGGCGGCAGCTTGCCCGTGCGCATCGCCGCGCCGGAGGGTCCCGGCGGTCTCAGCCAACAACCGACCGCCGATCTAGGGCTCCCCACACGTCGCGCGCGGCCGGAGAGCGATGTCGTGCATGCCGTGGCCAGCCGCATGATCTTGGAAAAGAGCGGCGGCCAGCCGACAATCGACGCCCGCGTCCGCGATACGGCCGTGCCAGGCTTCAAGCAGCGCGACGCGCAAGATCGCCAAGACGTGGCGGCGCAGCGCGGAGGTTCGCAAGGCACCGAGCGGGCGGTCGAGCTGGGGCTCGATTTCCTGGCCCGTCACCAATCGCCCGACGGAAGCTGGAGCTTGCACAATTTTTCGGCCGGTCGTCGTGGATACGAACAGGCCGGCGTGGGAAGCATGCAATCCGACTCGGCCGGCACGGGTCTGGCCTTGCTCGCGTTTCTCGGCGCGGGCTACACACACACCGACGGCAAGTATCGCCTGGCCGTCAGCCGCGGGCTCGATTTCCTGATCCGCAACCAGAAGCAAGACGGCGACCTCTTCGCCGGCGGTTCGCAGTATTGCTGGCTCTATAGCCACGGCATCGCCTCGATCGCGCTCTGCGAAGCCTACGGCATGACGCGCGACCAGGTCGTCGAAGGACCGGCGCAGCGGGCGATCGACTTCATCGCCGCGGCCCAACATCCCGAGGAAGGCGGCTGGCGCTACAGCCCTGGCCGAGACAGCGACACCTCGGTCTCGGGCTGGCAGCTCATGGCGCTCAAAAGCGGCGAGCTTGCGGGCCTGAAGATTCCGCCCGAGTGCTACCCGCGGATCGGGCACTGGCTCGACGGCGCCGCCAGCGGCAATAATCCGGCCCGCTATGTGTACCGTCCCAAGGCCACGCAGCAGCATCAGCGCGAAGTCAGCCTGGCCATGACGGCCGAGTCGCTGCTCATGCGGCAATACCTGGGCTGGAAACGCGACAACGCCAACTTAGTTGCCGGGGCCGATTTTCTGCGTGCCAACCTGCCACAATTGGGCACGCGCACCGTGCCGCGGCGCGACGCCTACTACTGGTATTACGCCACGCAGGTCATGTTCCAGATGCAAGGAGCGCACTGGAAAGACTGGAACGATGCGCTGCGCACCCTGCTGGTGGGCAGCCAACTGCAAGCCGGCCCACTCTCGGGCAGTTGGGATCCCGGCGGACCGATCGTGGCCGATCGCTGGGGCGCCGCGGGCGGCAGAATCTACGTGACCGCGATGCACCTGTTGATGCTCGAGGTCTACTACCGCCACTTGCCGCTGTATCAGACGCTGGAGTAGTCGCCACCGGTAGGTACCGGCCGCCGGACGGTATCTGGGCAGCGAGTTCGAATTGCAGTCAGGATCCGTAATCGCAAATACGTTGCCCGGCGCAAAGATCCCGTCGGGCCGCCGGGACCTACTCTGCACCTACCAGCCCATGACCATGTTCGATTCGATCACCTTGCGCGCCCGTTCCAGATCGGTCCCCGTTTCGTGCATGTAGAGTCGGATGGCGTGGACTTTGTCGCCGGCCGCCTTGGCCAGGCAATCGCGGGCCGTGTGACAGGTGTCGGCCATGCTGGCGATGCCCAGCGCCGACTTGGAGATCACCCAGGTGTCGCGAGGCCGCTTGGTCATCCGCATGATCTTCTCGTGCGGGTAGGCGTCGTGCACCACAACGCCCGCGGCGTCCTGGTCGCTGGCCCAGGTGATGATAATGTGCGACTCGGTCTCCACTTCAAAGAGCGGCATGGGGTCGTCCTCCTTTCAAGCAAGCGCGGACTTTCGAGCGAGAAGGGATTGTTCGGATTGCGGACTGAACGCGATATGTTTGGTTTCGTTCGACGGTTAGCCGCGACGCGCAGCGGAGCGATTCGTGCCGAAAAGCGCCGCTCGAAACCGCTTCTATTATGCAGCACAAGAAGGGCCCGCGCCGGGCCTTTCTTCTGACGATGGTAGGGCCGATTCGGGCATCCGTCAACGCACCGCACGGCGAGCAGCCCACCCACTCGCCCCAACCGCAAGCAACGCAAGCCAATACGCCAGATTCTCCGCCAAAGGTAGGGTGCCTGCTGGGAAGTCGTAGGGTGGGACGAGCGCAGCGAGTCCCACGCGCGTCATCAAACGGCCAAAAGGTCCAACCGCCAGATACGTCGAACCATGCCGTGACCGACTCCCGATCAACCGTTCTAGCGCGGCCGCATTTTAGTGGCAATCGGCAGGGTCGCTCGCTATACTCCGAGCTATCACTTCTGCCACCGATGGGGCCAGGAAGTTGCGTTCCCTGCGGAACAGTGGGCGTGCGACTCAATCGGCATTGGGCAATTCTCTTTTGACTGATCGCACCAGAGATATGACGCCTTTGCCGCCTTGGGGCGTAGTTTTGCGCGGGAATTGGCGTGCGCCAGTCCTGCTACAGGTCGCACTTATCGGTGCCCAAATAGTCGGTTTCAATTCCGATTCCGTTTCGTCCACCCATGCGGGGCCATTCTCGTTTCAGGGCCTGGGTGATTTGCCAGGTAATGACTACCTGAGCAAGGCGAACGCCGTATCAGCCGATGGAATGGTCGTAGTTGGGTCCAGTAGCAGGACGACTGGCAGCACATCTGTCAGCGACAGTGCCTTCCGATGGACGAGCGTTGGTGGCATGGTCGATTTGGGACATGCTAATGAGGTGAGTATTGCGACTGGTGTGTCCGCCGATGGATCTGTCGTCGTTGGAAACTACGACAGTTTCCCTGGAAACGGAGCATTCCGGTGGACGAGTGCAGGCATGATTCGAATTGACGACCTACCCGGCGGTTCGTCAAGTGGTCGTGCGCACGGCGTATCTGAAGATGGGGCAGTCATCGTTGGGTACGGGACCTCAACCCATGGATCATCTGGCACCGTGCTTGAGGCGTTTCGCTGGACTAGTGCAACTGGTCCAGTGGGACTGGGGTTTCTTCAGACGTCAACTGTTCCATCCAGCATCGCCCGTGGTGCTTCCGCCGATGGAAGTATCATAGTAGGGCAAAGCAGGTGCTCCATCGGCGTCGAAGCGTTCGTTTGGACCAGTGCGAACGGGATGATCGGCCTTGGGGATCTTCGAGGTCTCCACTTCGCGCATTCCAGCATCGCCTATGCGATATCCGCTGACGGCACGACGGTAGTCGGATCCTGCGCGTCTGTTTTCGGCTTCCAAGCATTTCGATGGACCCACGCAGGGGGGATGATTGGATTGGGCGATATTGCTGGAGGGACGTTTCGCGGCGAAGCGCGTGCCGTCTCTGCGAACGGAGACGTGGTTGTAGGCGTGGGAAATGCCATGTCGTCGGAGGAGACGGCGTTCTTGTGGACCAACGGCAGCGGCCTATTAAACCTCAAGGATTATTTGGTGGCCAACGGTGTTACAAATCTAACCGACTGGACTCTTACCTCGGCCAATGGGGTTTCAGCCGATGGCCGCACGCTCGTCGGCAACGGAATCAACCCCGCGGGCCAAGGCGAGGGATGGATCGCTAGTCTGTTCCTGCCCGGCGATGTCAATACCGACGGGGCGATAAACATCTTCGACATCAACGTCGTTTCCTCGCATTGGGGCGAAACCGGCCCGACGGGAGATGTGAATTTCGACGGCGAGGTGAATATCTTCGACATCAATCTGATTTCCAGCAATTGGACCGTCGAGGGCAGCAGCGCAGCTACCGTCCCGGAGCCGAGCTCGCTCGTACTGGCCGCATGCGGGCTGCTGCCGCTGGCGATGATGACGCGACGACACCGTACCGTGCGTGATCCACACTAGCCCGACGCGCGAGCGAGGGATTTGAAGCGTGGGGCGGTGCCGTACGAAAAGTCCCTCGTTTGCGCATCCGGCTCGCCAAGTGCCACGCTCCGCTTTGCGTCGCGGCTAACCGTTGATGCGAGAACGCACAACGCACTCGATCCGCAGTTCACGCATGCACTTCCCGCCAACGCTCCACCACCTGCGCGGGGCTGGCCGTGCCGGTGGTGCCCAATTGCTGCACTGTGATCGACGCCACGAGATTCCCCACCGCGGCCGCTTCGACGCGTGTGGCGCCGGCCAGCAGTGCAGCGACGACGCCGGCCGTTGCGCTGTCGCCCGCGCCCACGATGTCGACTGGGCCGGGGGCCGGATAGCCCTGCGCGTGCTCGGCACGCCCGCGTGGTTCCGCGACTATCATTCCTCGCTCGCCAAGCGTGACGTACAGCGGCCGCGAAGTCTGCACAGAAAGCACGATGGCAGCGCCGAGCATTTCAAGCAGATCATCCGTCGGCGGTCGCCCCAGCCAGGCCAGGCATTCATTCGCGTTGGGCTTGAGCGTGCCGCAGGTGAAGCGGCCGATTTGCGCGCGGCTGTCGACGAAGATCAGCTTGGCCGGGTCGCGGCGGGCTAACACTTCTAAATGCTCGAGTACTGCCGGCCCGATGACGCCCTGTCCCACTTCGGCCACCTGGTCCAGCACGATCAACCCAGCGGTTGCGTCGAACACTTCGTCCAAATGTTCGAGCAGGCGTGCGAGCGTCTTAGTCGACAATGTATCGCGGGTGCGAAAATCCAGTCGGTTCAGCTCGCGCCAGCTTGGTGAAGCATTGCTGGACGAGCCAGCAGTGGCGCCCGCTACGCCCCCGTTGGCCCCCGGCAATCGGGCTTCGCGCACCAGCGGCTTGGTGTAGGTCGGCGTCAGCCGCTCGGCATCGCGGACGATGTGCGTCGCATCGACCGGCAATTGTTCAAGAGCTTTGAGCAAGTCGAAGGCCTGCCCGTCATCGCCGAGCACCGTGACGGGCACCAACCGCCCGACGCCCAGCGCCGCCAGGTTGTTCATCACCGTGCCCAGCGCCCCGGGGCTGTTGCGGACGCGCGTGACCTGGTAGGCCATTAGGCCAGTTTCGATCGAGGGCTCGTTCAGTGCGGAATCGATCTCCAAATAGCGATCGAGGAACAGATCGCCGACCAGCCCGATCGACAAGCGCGGGAACGCGGTCAGCAGGGACTGCAATCGATCGAGTTCAATCACGATGTTCCACTCCGGAGGAAGGCACAGCCGACTTCGCTGCAACGCCAAAGGGGTCGGGACTCGGCGTCGCCAACGCTGATTGGCCGAGCGCGAGCGGGTTGCCGACACCGACTCCCGACCCCCTTTGCCCACTACTCGCCCATGTCACTACTCCGCGGCAATCGCCGCCAGCCGCAACTGCGGCACCGTCACACGATGGTCGCCGCAGACATAAAAGCTCTCGCCGCCGTCGGCTACGGTCCGCACCAGAACCGTCTTCCAAGGCCGGTAATAATACTGCGGGTTTGACTTGGGGGCTTCGGTCTGCGTGTCGCCGGCGATCTCGATCAGGTCGAACGCCGCCGTGGTAAAGTGGCAGATCTGCCGGCCCTCCTGGTGGGCCACATTGCGGGTCATGGCCAGGGCCTTCAGATACACTTCGGGACCCATCACGGCCGTGCCGAAGCACAGAAACACGCCGCCCTCCAGCTTCGCCACGGTCTCGCAGAGGATCAAAAAGTCCCGGTAGCTGGCCGTGCCAAAGGCCGCGGCGTCAAAATTTGGATGCTCGTGCAAGATGTCGTAGCCGATGCCGATGTGTACCGTCACCGGCACGCCCAGCCGGTAGCCCGCGGCCAGCACGCTGGTGTCCTTGTGCGGAAAATCGCCCTCCAGAATCTCTCGGCCCAGCGATTCGCCCAGCCCCAAGCCCTCGGCCGCGCCGCGGGCGACCACGTCGTTCATCGCGCCGGTCTCGTGCCACAGGCCGAACTCGCCCGAGCGAATATACCGGGCCACGCTTTCGCAAGTCGCGCCGATCTTGGCCAGCTCGTAGTCGTGGATCGGACCGGCGCCGTTCATGCCGATGTGCGTGATCAGGCCCCGCTCCATCATGTCGATCAACTGCCGCCCCACGCCGGCGCGAATCACATGCGCTCCCATCAGCATCAGCCTCGCGCCACCAGCGGTGCGGGCCGCGACGAGCCGCTTGCCGACGGTGTCGATGCTCTGCTGCTGCACTTGCGGCAGCGCGGGCGGTTGGTGCTCAAGCGGCAGCAAGCTTGCATGCTGAATGTCGTGCTGCCGCTGGTCGAGCGGCTTGATTAGCAGACGCGAGCGATCGAATTGAGGGTAGCGGGACATGGGATAGAGCGCTGGTTACTTGGCCACGGATTGAACGCGGACGAAACACGGATGCTGAATACCATCAAGAAAGTCGGACATCTCAAGCGGTTAGCCGCCCCGCTTGCGGGGCGCTTCGCGGTACAGTGCCGTCGCCCGGCCCATTTGACAAAGCCGTCGCCCGGTCCATTTGAATCGTTGCGACACGAACTGCGACGGCGGAGCGCCTCGCGAGCGAGGCGGCTAACGGCGCAGTATTTCCTCGTCCATTTCATTATCCGTGTTTTGTCCGTGTTCCATCCGTGGCTATTTCTCAGTCGTTTGGTTATTGAGCGCGAAGTTCCCAATCAAATTCCCAGCGCCGCCAGCAGCTCATCCTGTTCGCGGTAGTCGCCGACGATCACATCGGCGCCGGCGCGGATCAGCCGCTCGCGCTTCCAGG
>Ga0163150_10004651_pt1 | contig 18203 bp, 24 predicted proteins | sample OliLakLV19P2IB_FD_148628 | JGI IMG/M metagenome (GOLD analysis project Ga0163150, IMG submission 148628) | Freshwater microbial mat bacterial communities from Lake Vanda, McMurdo Dry Valleys, Antarctica - Oligotrophic Lake LV.19.P2.IB | ecosystem: Environmental > Aquatic > Freshwater > Lake >...
GACGGTGAGGCAATCGTCCTTTGTCCACCAGAGCAGCGGCGTATCCAGCGCATCGATCGGCGCGAAAGTTCGACGCCGCCGAGGCGTGTACTGGCAGGCCATGAGAACCGCGAACAGTATTAGAAGCGTGGCGATCATGCCCGCGCCCGATCCGACATGACGCGTTGCCATGTGCGCGCGTCGAGATTTTCTTCTCTCGATTTGCGGGCCTGTTTAAGAACTTCGCTCAAAACTTCAATAACGTCATCAAGCGAAAGCTCGCCACCCGCGATGCTGATAATCGCCCCACGCATCGGGACGCGCAGCCGATTGAGACGTACAACCGGACGTAGCCGGTCGTCCTTACTCAAACCGCTGCGGAGTTTCCGTCCCTCACGCTCGATAGCGTCTCTGCTCGCCCCGGCTAACGCCAGGGCCAGCAACCGACGCTGTTCAGGCTCCGAAGTCTTTGACATTTCGTACAAATGGGTGATGCCGATATTTCCGGCTTCGAGAGCTTGCCGCACCTCCGGCACTACTTTGGAGGCCGCGTCAAGGCGGGTAACGGTCGAAGGATCGACGTGAAGATGCTGCGCCAGATCGCGGCTTGACCATTTCGGAAACAAAGCGCGAAGCCGCTCTACGATACAGGCTTTCTCGAAATCGGTCAGATCATGCCTCAGCATGTTCTCTTGCGCCTGAATTAAAACTCTACGGCCTTCGTCGGTCACTTCGTCCGTGATAATGACCTCAAGTGATTCCAGCCCAACCATTTGCGCCGCTTTGAGCCTGCCGTATCCGATGAGCAGCGTACCGTCCGGCGCGGCGATCACCGGCTCATGCTGCCCTTCGTCCTTCATGCTCTGGCCAATGGCCAAAAGCTCTATCTCGCTACGCTCTGATTTCCTTACGTTACTGCCACGCTTGAACCAACTGAGGGGTTTTCGATTAAACTCACGCATGTTCGCCTCCTTTCGTTGAAGTAATTGTCCAACGAAAGGACTGGAAATTTGGAGACTAATCTCATAGAAATCTGGTGGTAATCTCGATGGATCGCACAGTCGTTATTTCAGCCGAGACAATTCATAAACTCCGTGCCCTTGAGGGACTGAGTCTCCCTTCCCTTGCCCGAAAAGCTAAAATCACTCAAAAAACTCTTAACCGCTGGCTCAAGGGAGAACCCGCTTTTTTTCGGAACGTTAAACAACTTGCCAAAGCACTTAACATTCCTCTTCGCGTCCTTACATCGCCCGATATCCCCGCGACACCCACCGCTGACATGAGCCTCACCATTTCCATTAAGGGTGCCGTCTCCCCCAATGCAAATCTTCCGACTGTCACGTCTCTGACTCCGAAACTAATTTCCGCTCTCGAACAAGCTGGGTTTTCTGTCGATGCACACACCACAAGCGTTACACTCACCGAACGTGACGGACTAAAGAGAACCATCTCGCTAATCTTCGGATTGCTCGATACTGGCAAGCCGTTCTGGCTTTATGCCGCCGTGCGGCCAAGCAGATACAAAGCTTTCCTGACCGCGCAAAACAAGGGAACTCTCGATCTCCATAAATTTGATCCTTACGGCGAAATCATCGTTTCCGGCGAAGGTAATGCGCCGCCGGACGAGGTCACGCTCAAGGTGGCCGAAATATACCAGATCGATCCGGTTAAACTGACTAAAACAGTTCAACAGGCATTGGATTCAACCTAACATCAATCCTCTTGACAATGCGATAGAACTTCTATACCCCTGCAACTACTGCATCGCATTATTAACCATTGTCAGTGAGATCCTATGCCGCGCAAATCAAAAGTAGCAGTTCTCGACGCACTCGCTAACGAACCCGTTCCCGTCGCCGCCGTCGTTGAGTCAATTCTCAGCAATCCACCGGAACCCGAACCAGAAAAGAAAAAATTCGCCACTGATCCGTTCCCCATCGCGGGCGATATACTCGTGGGGGCGTATCTCGCGGATAGCAAACGCTTCAAGCGCAGCATCATTCATTTTGATGAGAAGCCATCGCAGAACGTCATCGATGCGTTAAAGGAAGCGCAATTCCGCTGGAACAATTATCAAAAGCACTGGTGGAAAGCCGTCGGGCAAGAAACCGCCAATCAGGATCGCCTGGAAGCGCGCGAACTTTTCAACAAGATTGCAAAAATGATTCGCACGGAACGCAACATCGAACACGATATAGGCGCGCCGTCCCTTTAATGACGCCAAACCTCTGCGAACACGATGACCTGGACGAAGCGCGTTCAAACGATCAACGAGGGCGATCAGGTAGCGTATTCAGCCGCATGGCTACGTTCCACCGGCCAATACACGGGTGATGTACCATTCGCACGCGGCGTGGTGAAGAAGCTCGTTCCCTTGGGCCAAACAACGCTTGCTGAGGTCGATTGGGGCAACCCGGACATTCCTAGCCGCGTCAACGTCGCGAACCTATCGCGAGTGACCGACAAAGGCATTCAGGACCGTTAATCCCCCGGCGTCACATCCTCAATTGTAATTCCCGTAATGATCGGCTCTTGCTCGCCGCTAAAATCACGGTCAGCTTTGCGTATCCATTCGATTCGGTGAGAATTGATGTAGTTGTAAATCGACCATAGATTCCGTCCGCTCACTTCCAGCTTCCATTGCCGCGTACCGGCGAAGATAAACGTGAAGCGCGATGGCGTGTATTCAGCGAAGTCCAGTTGCACGTACTGAAAGGATCGCGTCGGCTCCGTGCCGTTATGAACATGCAGCCCGGCCCACCATTTTGGCGACGGCCTGGATGCGCACGGCCCCAAATCCTCGCCCTCAACGCTTTCGCCCTTAGCCGGGGTGATGCGCGTAAGCACGTCTTTCAGATGTTCATTAGAGTCGCTCGTAGCCATATTCTCTCCCTGTCATGCCTATAGCATGGGACGCTTTATCTCGCAACTGGTTGTATGCGCGCTTCATTCGGCGCATTGCCCATGCCGCCTTGTCGCGCCACCGCTCCTTACGCTTTGGCGCAAACAACTCGCTCGCTGATTTTCGTTTCTCGTATTGGCTGATTCTTTCGCGCATGACCGCGACCGGAATATCGGTGAACATTTTGAACGCATCGCGGCCACGGCTCGCCGTTACATAGAATTGCTCGGCATTCATCGCGGGAATTGAATCACGGCCCATCGCCGCCAGCACTACGTCCACCGTCTTGCCCTGCGAACTGTAACTTGTATCGACGTAGCCATGCGTCAGGTGTTTGAAGTCTTTTCCGATAACCCACCCATTATCAAGCTCAATGTCACCGTCTTTGGTGAAGGACTTGACCTTGTATTGCATTCCATTATCGAGTCGATGCCCGTCAACGGACTTGCCGGTTCTCGTGATTCGGATGGTGTCTCCGCTTGCGAGTTTAATTGATCCCGGAGCGTATGGAGAGAAATGTTCAGGGCGCAAAGCATCCCATGTATTTCTAACGTCTTCGCTGATAAGCCGCTCACCAGCTCGATAATCGCCTGAATTTCGGTTGAACTGAATGACCTCTGTGCCGTCGTATGAATCACGGTCACTTTTCTCCGCCTCAGTCCAATGCAGCGGCCTAAGAATCTGAAAATCCCCTTCATCGTCGCCCAGCCTTCCCTCCAGTTTCAGTTTGTCCCGTATCGCTTCCGTTACTTTGTCGCCTTCCTTGTGCGTTGGCGATACCACCAGAACGCTTTGCCCGCTATGCAGCGCGCGCATGTATTCGTTCACCAGGCCGGAATGATCGCCGTCGCCCTCCTTCACCCAACCAAGTCCAGCCAATTTATCATATCCAGCCAAAATGTCACCCGCCGCGATTGCGTTCACCGCGTCTTTGTACTTCGCATTTATTTGACGCCGGTTTTCCTTGAGCCGCCCGACGGGAAGCCCGCCGAATTTCTCCAGCACCGGAAACAGATTGCCGCGCTGTATGCTCTTGTGTTGCTTCCTGTCGCCTTGCAGAATCACGCGCGCGTTTAACGCTTTCGCATGAGCGAATACCTGGTCAATGTCATTCAGCGATGCAAGGGGAGCTTCGTCTATGTAGATATACCCGTCGCGCGCTTGCGCCCGGAATCTATCATCGACCAGGAACCGAGCAATCGTATCGGCATTCTCAAAGCCCTTTTCACGAAGCGTTCCCCGCGAGGCCGACGCGGAAGGAGCGAGGAACACGCCCGGCTTGTCAATGCCTGGAATCGTTCGCTGCATGGTTGTGGTTTTACCCGTACCCGCATCACCTTCGATCATGATGACGCGATCAGGCGAATCCCAGATATGCTTACAAACCACTTGCTGTTCGAGTGAAAGCGTGCCAGTTGCGGAGGCAACATGCTTGGGGTCATCACGCCCCAAGCCTCTCATCGTCCCTCTCCCATCACGCGCGAAGGCGATGATGCGGCCTTCCTGCTCTAAAACATCCTGAGTCGTTGATTCGTCCCCCTTGACGAGCAACCCTTGCCTCATAGCCTCCGGCATCACTTCATCCGGCAGGCCCGCGCCCATTGATCGTTCCATTGCCGTGATCGCTACGTCATGCCAATCAACGACGCTGTTACGATAGAAATTATGTTGCAGAGCGAAGTCCACCGCCGCTTCGATGCGATTCATTGGCTTTGGATGTTTACCAAGCTTCGCCGCTTCAATCGCTTCCGCAATGCCCTTGCGTTCGTCATCGGTCAACCGGCCATTCCAATAATCCCGATAATCCGCCAGCGTCATGTCATCGCGCTTGTGGAGCCGTGAAGTTGCCCCGAGCTTGTCCTTGCTCATGGGATTCTCGATGCCCAGAGTATCAGCGAGCTTTTCAACTTCGCTTGTACGGCGGGAGAATTTCGCCACCGCGCTCTGCGGAATGTCCTTGATATCCCAGGAGTAATAACGCCTGCCGCCTCGTTCATCCGTCTTGTATTTCGTTCCGACCTCGTAGCCTAAGTCAGACAACTTACTTGCCAGCCGCATATCGAAACGCCGGTCGAAGTATTTCCGAAGCTCCCAGATCGGACGGAACCGTATCGCTTTCCATTGCTGTTCGTCGGCATCCCATGTAACATTCGGGATTACAAAATGAATATGCCGGTCAGGGTCAGGCATACGATCTTCACGCGCAGGCCGCGTTTCAGGATGCTCAAATCCATACCACACCATATTGCCGGTGATTTTCTCTCCGTCTCGTCCGCCCTTCATGCGCGTGGTAATCATGCCCTCAAGATCGCCCATCGCTTCACGACCCGCTTGCCATATCGCATCATGAATGCGCTCGTCACCGCCCTCTAACGCGATGGTGATTCCCTTCGGAATGCTCGCGGTTATGTCGCAATACGCGATTCGTTCATCCACGATGCGCGCCGTGAGTTGCTCCCCTGAATGCGGATCGAGGCCAAGCAACAGATTCCTGAACTGGTCGAAGTCGGGTTTTTCTTCGAGTCCGAGCATCTTCGCAGCCGCGCCACCTACTTCGTTATGAAGTCCATCCGCTTCTAAACCGCCGTCGGATTTCTTGAAATAGAAATATCCTTGGCTTGCATTTTTGCAATCACGGAATCTCAACACGGTTGTAACCTCCGTACCCCACGTTACAATCACGCTAACGTATGCGCAATTAGTTTTATTCATGAGGGGGACACCCCCACGCATCGGTCAAGGCCAAGCCCTATGGGTTTCGCTTTGCGTTGCGAAACAGCGGCGTCACACGTCGCTTCGCTTCTACTCCGCCAATTGCCGTTTCGTTCGCAGCGTAAGCCTTGACCTCACTTCCCCCGAAGCTCCGCACCATACAGTTTCAGAGCGCGCAAGAATGCTCGCTCTTAAACTGTCTACAAGGAGTTTTTATGCAGGCAATTATTCGTCATCGCAATTCCGTTTCTTTAACATTTATCAACCCGCCAAGCGCGGAAACAAAGGCTATTCTCGCTCAATACGGTTTTCAGTATGACCCGAAAAGCGGAAACTGGTTTAAGAGTCAGCGCGAGTCGGCGTTGATTGATGAAAAAGACGTTGCGGGAAACCTCGCAGGATAGTAACAACAGGGTGAGCGGCGCGAAACCGCTCACCCACTTTATGCGAGGGCAGATCATGACACATGATGCAATCCGAAAGGCGCATTTCGAGCGGCTTAATTCTTATCGTAATTCCACCGAGTACGCCGAATATGCCAACGCCATTGGCGCGGATATTCCACAAGGCGAGCTTCCATCGCTCATTGGCAACCGCTGGGAAATCGACGAGCAAATCTACGATGAGTTTCTAGGTATGCTCCCGCCCCTTGCATGGCAGGGAGGTTCCTTCTACATGTGTGAATTTACCTTTGCGGACATAACAGCGAAATTCACCAAGGAGGGCGACAAGTTTTATTGCGAGTTTGCCCATTACCCGCGCCATACCGCAAGAGCGCAAAACAACGGCGAGGGCCGCAGCTTATGACCGACCAACAGCTTGACTTCACCGATGCGCTTCCACTTGATACCGGCGTTCCCATCATTGCATCGCCCAGCGACATCAACGCCGAACTCGCATCCCGCGCCTTCAATGGCACCAGCTTCACGCCTGAAAAGAGGGGAGAGCAGCGTCAACGCGAATACGCCGACGAAGTGAATGGCTTTTATGCGGAGCTTTGGCCCAAAGCAAAAACAGACGAGCAAAAGGCTTTGCTCGCCGAAGAAATGGAACGCTACCGGCAGGGCTACATCAAGCACATGACGGCCTATCTGCATAGCCATTCCAATGTTGTTTCCGCGTTCATCGCCGGGCCGTCCAAATTCCCCGTTGCGCGTATGCAAAAGCGTGGACAGTGGGCCGACAACAAAGCCAACGACTTGCTGGAATGGCGCACGCGAGCAAGGCAAGCCATCCAACGAAAGCTTATGGACGCTCGCCCGCAAGAGGTGAAGGACGCCGCCGAGTGGAACGCATTGGCGCGCGACATCGCCGGAAGTCTGGGAGTCATCAAAGAGATTGATGAGGGGCATTCGCCGTACACCCGTAGCGCGTTCGTCAATTCCATTGTCGGCAAGGTCGAGCGGCTCGCCCACAACGACGAGGTCGAGCTTGTAACGAAGGCTCTGCAATTCGTCACAGAGTACAACGAACGCCACAAGAAACCGGCTATCTCATCTCGCCATAAGTTTTGGACGCTCGCAACGGTTGCGGAGCAGGCGCGCGGTAGACTCACTGTGAACGCCACGCAAGAGCCGGAAGTTATCGCCCACGCCGAAGGGGTCGAGATTGTCGTCAATCCACAGGCCGACCGCGTGCAAATCATTTTCGCCGCGAAACCGAGCGTCGAGATTATCGGAAAACTGAAAGCAGAAGCGTGGAATTGGTCGCCGAGAGAAGGGGCTTGGCAGAGGAAATTGACTGAGGCCGCGAAGTACAGCGCGAAAAGAGTGACCGGCCTTTTGTGACCATCCTCCTCAAACGCCAAATCGGAAACGCCACTCTCTATTGCGGCGATAGTCTCGAAGTTCTTCCGACGCTTCCGACCGCCGACGTAGTTATCACCGACCCGCCTTACAACGCGAAGACGCACGCGGGCGCACGCACGACGCAAAACGCGAAACAGGTAACGCAGTTCGAGGCCGTATCCGACCAGTACATCACGGAGCTTTTTTCGATGCTCCTTGGAATGACGAAGCATTGGGTGATCTCCACCGTCGCATGGCAGCACCTCCAGCCCTTGGAAAAGGCATTCCCAGACGAATTTATACGCGCCGGGGTATGGGTGAAGCCCCACTACACGAAACAGCACTCCGGCGACCGTCCAGCGACCGGCTGGGAAGCTATTGCGATGCTTCATCCGCTTGGCAAGAAACGCTGGTACGGCGGCGACAAGTCGAGCGTGTATTACGCCGACCCGGAGATGGGATACAACCAAACGCAAAAACCGTTAAAGCTAGTCGCTGAATTTGTTCAGGATTTCAGCACGCCGGGCGAAACCGTACTCGATCCGTTCATGGGATCGGGTACTACTGGAGCCGCTTGCGCCAAGCTGGGGAGGAAGTTCATCGGCATCGAGCGTGACCCGCGCATGTTCGAGATCGCTTGCAAGCGCATCGAGGAGGCGTATCGCTCACGGCAAACCGGATGGCAAGCCAAAGTCACGCAGCAACGGACGCTCGGAGCAACCAATGACCGCTGACCCAATCGAAATGACTGCGCAGATGCTCGCACAACCAAGCCTATTCTGATTGGGCTACGGCGTAAGTGAGATGTCTGACTAATCCGCTGTCCAAAATGGCGGGGTGAGCAGGAGTGCGGGATCGCTACGCGCTAATTAGCTTTCAGTCTAGTGCTTCTGCATTGCTATGCAGAACCTTGCACGGCGCAAGGCCGGCACTAGACTGCCTGCGGCGCGATCCCAATATCATGTTCCAAGACGCGTTCGCCAACTACGGGGCTTATCCGCAAGCGGCTATAGACTTCGCTTCTGAGCGTATCTTCATAGCCAGTCCCAAGCGCGGACTCGCTGATTGCCACGTCCAATCGTATGCGCACATCGTCGAACCAAGTAAGGAACGCTTTAACCAAGTCTTCCGCGACGCCACTATCCGACGGCACGGCAAATTTCTCGCGGCCCAGCAGAACGGCACGGACGATAGCTTCCGCAACCGGAAGCGGATAGTTGCCCGTTTGAATCTCTTTTCCGCCATCCGCTAAAAGCGTAACGTCCGCCGTATCCATAAATGGGGCGATCTGGACTCGACGAACCAGTCCACGGTCCACATGAAATGAAATAGTATCAGCGTCGCTGCTATAAAAACTCTCTGGAAACTGGCGCGTGTTCAGTAATGCCTCAAGCGATTTCGCAATACCTTCCGCGACGCTACCGATGCTCGCGCTCTTACGCTTTTTTTGAGTTTTTGTTTTATCTTGCGCGACAGCGATGCGCGAGTCGCAAGTCGCCTTCAGATCGGCATACAGTTGCTCAATCTTTACTCCGCTCTTGGCCTTCCCTAGAAGCCATCCATCAAGTGCGCGAAGCTTTGGACCAGGGGAAACCTTCGCCGCTCCCCAATTCACTGGCGCTTCGCCCTGCCAGACCGCCTTGCCAAGCTTGACGAGTTCACCTTGCTGCGCACTCGTTAACGTGCGCGGATCAAAAACGGGGTATCGACGTAACTTAGAAGTCGGGGCCTCAAGCGCACCGGCGCCCATGCTCGCCGATCCATTTATTTCCATCGAATATGCAAACAAAGTCGATGTCATCACCGCCCCCAACAATTCCCACTCAAGGTCATCAATCGGCTCAAGATAATTGCAACGCTGATCTACGACCTTTGGCGTAACAAATATGAACGGCGCAAACACGGCGTCTACCGCTTTCCGTAGCCACAGCCGGGCTGGGAATGGACGTGCCTTGGGTGCATACCATGTTCCGCCTCCTTGCGCTTCCAGCGCCTGCTTAACGGTTTTTCGAGCGCCTGACTGCTTACGATCTGTCGCCGGACGGTCTGCAAGCGCGTGAATGTATCGCAAGGCCCCGGTACTACGGAGGTCTGATTCCTTTTCCTTGCACTCAAACAGCCATGTTGAGATAGTTGGCTTTTGGAGATAGGCTCCACCGTCCATATCGCTAAACGTCAATATCGGACGTAGAAACTGCTTCTCAATTCCAAACGTATCAATCGTCGCTTTATTCAGATAGAAGAACTCATTCTGCAACGATTTATAGCCCAACGACACTTTTGCGATTTCTTCAAGGACGGTGAATTTACTCATGCGTGGTCACCAAACAATTGATAGTAGGATAAGGGCGCCCTCATAAACTTTGACCAGTTGCGGGGGGTGTTCGGGTCACTGGATAGCCCTTCACGCTCCGAAGCGAGGGGCATCAATTTTACGCGCATCGAATCATTTTCATACGACTCATCCGCATTTAGAATCTGATCCGCCACTCCAATGATGCCATCCCAGATATTGTCGGCGCCCTCTACCAGCGATGCGATGGTTCTTTTCAAATTCACGAATCGCAACGGTTCACCCGTTATTTTCGCTTTTGGATCAACCATTTCGGCCACTAGCAATACCGCATTGACCTGCACTTGGGGGAAGAACGCTTCGGCTCCAGACGCGACAATCGCTATCAGCCGCAAATCGTTCATGAGCAGTTTTTGGAGAGCAGTCGCATAGTTCGACGTTAGCCAGCTTGCGGGGGTCACAAAGCCGACGCGCGCGCCAGGCTTCATAAACCGGAGCGCATGGAAGATGAAGAATGCGAACAAATCGGTTTTCTGTTCGGCTTCTACGCCAACCTTCAGAGCCGCGCTGAAAAGTTGCTTGCGGTATCCGGGGTCCAAATCATCTTGATTCTGCGAACGCAGATAAGGCGGATTACCAACAATGCAATCAAAATGCGGGATAGGTACAGGAATTTTCGATGCTTGACCGGCCTTAATTCTCGGCGGCGGAAAATCGACAGGTTGTCCCGGAACGCGGTCAAAAAAATTGCCAGGAACAATGCGCGGAAAGTTCTCGAACTCTGACAAGTCTTGTCGAAATAAATTGATCGCAGCGAGTTCCGCAGCGAATGGGCTAAGGTCGAATCCCCATACTTTCGCCAGAATCTCTTGATGCGATAACCTAGCACGCGCCGCAAGGAATCCATATGCGCTCATAAGAAATGTTCCGCTACCACACCCCGGATCGAGTATAACTGTCCTATCTCCGTCTACCGTAAGCGCAACCAGAAGATCAGCGACTGGACGGGGCGTATAGAACTGCCCAAGTAGAACTTGCTCCTCATGCGGTATAAGCCTCTCAAATACCACCCCTAGAACGTCATCGGTTAACGACGCCCAATCGTAATGGGAAAGGCTTTCGATGAGAGAGCGGACCAATATCTGCCCGAGGTCAGGCATGACTACGAGGGTGTCAATCGGTTGCGGCTGGAATAGCGCTTCATAGTCGAAGCGGCGGACATCATTCCAGAACGGCTCCAATGCCTGGGGAATTTTGTCGCCTGAATTGAGAGTCAGTTCTTTAAGCGACGGTTGTTTGCGCCGCAAGGCGAAGTAAAAAAGTATCTGGCCGATCAGTCGATAACCGATCTGTCCGGCTATTGCGAATTCGGTATCTTCAACAAACCCTCGAAAGCCCTGTTGCGCGGCCAACGTGTTTATCGTCTTACGCAACTTGGCGCTCGCCATCGCTTGTTGCGTGATTTCCTTATAGAGAATCTCGCGTAAATGACCCAAAGCGTGGCTAAGCCGCGCAACAAAGATTTCGGGATCAATCACATGTCCGGCTTGTCCGCCACTCGCGGCATGACCAATTGCCGCTTCCAAAATGTCTATAGCTTGCCTCCGCAAGCTATCGGCGATGTTTGTGCGCAGCCAGTCTTCAAGTTTCGTAACTGCCGTTAGCGCGGGCCATCGCTTTAGAACACCTGCGGGGGTGACCATCCCACCCTTTGGCGGCGTAGGATACAGCTCCGCCTCGCGCATGTTCCAAATCACGAAGTACGGCGCCGACCAGTGTTGAGCCTTCTCGATAGCGTCAGCGAAGAAAACCGGGTCATTGATGGAGGTATCTGGAGTTTTCAATTCCAGTGCAAGGAACGCGGCTTCCGCACTTCGATCCTTCCAAATGATGAGATCACTTCGTTTGCCTGAAGTCTGCCTAGGCTTTTCTTGGCTTGCCCTGTCGATCTTCAACCCAGGACGACGTTTTATCTCGTGATTGAGCCAACCGAGAACCTCGCCTTGGAATTCGAGTTCGTTGGTCTTTTTCCGCCCTTTAGCGGCCATCTATTTCGAGTTCTCCCGTCCGCAAACCTATCAGCCATACCGACTGCGCCCACTCCGCTTATGCCGCGTTCCGCGCAGCCCTGGCGCATTCTACACCGCCTGCCGCCGAATTCGCCAGAACAACCTACGCGCAATCGTGAATCCGAATCGCCTTCACTCACCTGCGTTCGTATGCCGAATTCGGTCTACAAACGCTCCTAAGCCGCCACTCAGGCACCCCGCAAATGCGCCTACTCAGACTGAATTCGCGTTTAGGATGCAAATCGTATATCGGCGGGTGACATGCGTACACGCCAACGATTTCGCCCCGCAGTTCGACATTGCCCCGGCTATCGAGCATCAATACTTCATCGCCTATTTTTCGCAGATCACAAGGAAACGTCATAGCCGCCCCGCCATATAGACCTCTGCGATGGCCGCGTTCCGCTCCGCCTCAGTCCGATACAGAATCACCGGGCCACCCTTGATCTTGAACGCGACGCCCGTTTCACGCGCGACGAGATCATTCATGGCATTCACCTGGGCTTTGCTATAGCCCGGCTCCTCGAACTGCGCATCGACCGCCTTGTCGGCCAGCCAAACGCAGCCAACCATGAACAAGGCCAGAAACAAGTACGTTTTCATATCATCCTCACAATGGTTTCATATAGATGCCGCGCCTTACTCTTACGATCAGCCGCTTGGCGCACGCTTTTTGCGCCGTAGTATTCGCTGACCTTTTCGGGTCTGTACCGCATTCCTTTCGGATTTTCCGCCGAAGATCACGCATCCTGTATGGAACTCCCGGCTGCATCACCGTCAAAAGAATCTTCTCAAGCTTGTCCGGGTAACGCTTTCTCATACCCGTTTTCTTGCCCCCCCCCCAATGGCCTACACGATACGATTTCAATTCTCCGCTCCAGGGCGGTAATTCCGAGAGCGCGTTTCAACAGGTTAAACATTCGATTCTCCTACAGTCGCCTTCGTTGCCGGATTCGTCGCTACCGGGCGCATCCGTTCCTTCTTCCACGTCTCATATGAGAGCGGAGGATTCAGCTTGTCATCGAGAAACCGCGCGTAAGCCGTTCTCGTCACAAGTTCCATTACGTCATCGCTGATCGACGACCCCTCACCAGGCATTATCGCCGCTGTTTCAAATCCGTACCCGTGCAGGCTACCGCGAATCTTGTTCACGGTCTGCTCCGGCGTGTCAGAAGCTTCATTGGCCCGCGCCGCCCAACCGTTCGTAATTGCGACGCGCGCAGCCGAATCAAGTACATCGTATGTCTCGCCCGCTACGAACCGCTTGACGGTATGACCGCCTTCGCTTAACCGTCTTGTCTCTAAGAAAGTGACTCTCATAACTCCTCCACACATTCGCGTTGACTTGCAGTTACACTACCATTACAGTTGGAATAGTCAATGACAAAGTTACAAAAAGAATGTAGAAAAGGTTATATGGCTGATATTCAATGGCTTACGATACGGGACGCAGCGAGACTCGCGGATATGAAGTACGAACGATTCCGCTGGTGGGTCGATCAGGGCAGAGGACCGGCGCGCCATGCCGTCCTTAACAGGCTCGCTTTCGACGCCGCCGAGGTTAAAGCATGGAAGCCCGCGTATAGGCCGCGCGGCGGATACCGCCCACGTAAGGCGAAACCATGAGCCTTTCCGATGAGGTTCTCGCACTAATGCGCGCGCGCGGTGGCAACCCGGATTTTATCCATCTTTCCAATGAAGCTCTAGCGATTTGCGACGTACTTGAACGCAGGCTTGCCAACAAGCAATTGCGCGAAATCGCCACCAGACTTTCCGACGATGGTATCCAGCACACATTATCCCGCGTCCGCCCATGAGCCGCTGGTTGAAATGGGACGCCGATCTTTTCGATCCCATACTGCGCAGATACCACAGCAGGGGTATGAACGACCATGCCATCGCGCATCAGATGCAGACGGACGGCCTTCCATTTTCCTACAACACGATACGCAACCGCAGACTCAAGCTCCGGCTAAAGGTCAACCGAGTCCAGCCGTATTTCTCCACTGACGAACGGCAATTACCGAAGGAGCGACCCGATCCGCTAAGAGTGGCAAGTCAAACGTTGCAAGACTTCGACCGCGCCACGCTCACATATCGAGGACAGCCGATCAGTCTCACGCAAGTCATGCGAATGACTAACCGCATTCGCGCCGTCGAAGGACTTCCACAGATCGACGCGAATCCAAATTGGCGCGTACCTTTCCCCGGCTAACGCGCCAAGCTGCGTTGCATCATTTCAGCTTCAGGACATCTTGATATAGCTGTTTCAAATGTTCATCGGACATATCGATTATCGGTTCATACATGAAGGAGTTCAGGTGTATGCTCTCTGGCGTCATCAACGCTACTCGCTGGAGAGTTTTTATGGACTGCGCTTCGCCCGAAAAGTCCTTCTTAAACCTCTTTATCAACGCCTGTGTCTGATTCGCGGCAATGGCATCGCTAAATGGCTTGTCATTAATCTTGTCCACCATAAACTTTTCCGCCGAAAGCCGAATCGCTATAGCCATCACGATCTTGTTCTCAAAATTAGCCCCATCTCCGGCAGCAAGACATGCGCTAGCTTCCCGGTGGATAACTTCTATCACTGACTTTGCGACATCCGCCGATTTCCCGGTTGCGCCGAAAGCCTTCGTGTAAATTCCATCCAGTTCGGCCACCGTGATGGTCGTGGAATCGGCTTTCCAATGAAGCAACGACGTAAGCTTGAAATAGTCCGAATCTTTATCTCCTTTGGTGTACTCGATGATATTGCGCATAAATGGAATGCACGCGATCTTCTTTCGAGGCTCGTTGAAATAATTCGGTTGCCAGTCATTCACAAACACGTTTTTGATTCCCGCAGCCTGCGTCAACGTCAACCCGCCGCTGCTTTTGAACGCCATGAGACAATGCGAGTACGAAACGAACCGGCTTTCGAGCGTGCGGAAGAAGTCAAAATTATGCGTCAGGATTATCTGCTTGAAGTTTGGCTCATCAGCGATGTCCTGTAGGTACTGAATTATCGCGTATTTGTTTTTGTAGTCGAAGGAATCGGCGATGTCGTCAAATACGATGACTGTTTCCTGCTTGGATTTCTTGCGCGCTTCGATCTCGAAAATGATATTGAGTATGTAAAGAGCCTTTCTTTCGCCGGTGCTCAGCACGTCCATCAGCGTGCCTTTTTCTACCGGCTCCTTATCCGTGCCGTCCTCGAACGTAAAACCGAGACTAAGCATCGGCTCCTCGCCAAGTATTACCGACGTTCGGTTCTTCGCCGACAACGTGAAGGGGACGATGAAACGCTCATTGAATTCCTGAATCACATCCTCCCATTGCGTCCGCTCTTTACCGGCTTCGGCCTCGATTTCCTTCTTGCGCTTTTCGGCGGCCTGGTACTTCGCCAGCAAATCGTTGTATAGATCGATTTTCACTTTCAGGTAGGACTTCCAAATCTCCTCCTTGAAGCTGTCTATATTCGCGAGCTTTGCGAGAATGTCCTCGTGTTCCGCGAGATACGCTTCAAAGCCTCGCACCGTTACATTTTTATTGATGAGCTTTTCAAGCTCCGCAAATTTCTTCCGCAAATCCTTATCGCTCGTGATCTTCGCTTTCTCGCTCGCAATCAATTCCTCCAATTGCTTTTGACTCGTGATTTCCAGTTTTTCGTCCGCATTCAGGCTGACCGTGTGTTTGGCGTCGAAGAATCCATTGTCGGCCAGATTCTTCGCAATCGTCGCCGCGTTGTAATAGTTGAAAATTCCCTTCTTGAAATACGTCGATGCCGCCAATAATTCGTTGTACTTCCTGACGTAATCCTCAATAGATGCCTTTACATCCTTCGTCCCCAGAAATGACAAGACCTTTTCATCGAAAATCTTGTCGTAATCGACATCGGCGAACGGCGCTTCCTTTTGCGCGGCTACTTCGTCTTTTACGCGGATCAGCGCGCGGTCAAACGTATCCTCGCTTTTGGTGAAAGTCAGCGAGACTTCTTTCTTCAAGTCCTTTTTCGATTTCGATTGTTCCTTGAGCGCATTCACGAGCGCGATTTCCGCCTTGTTAATATCGATGTGAAGCTTTTCGTATTCTTCCCTCAGCTTCGCATTGACGAGCAGCGTTGAAGTCTTTTCCGTGCAGCCGAACACTTCGTCATAGGGGGCCATCACCAGCACGCTGACGCTGGGAAGATCAACGCCTTTTTCGTCCTTGATGTCGCTTCGACACGCACGCGTAGTAAAAACGCGGTCGCCTGATTGCGATTTCTCCGCAATATCTTTGAATGTTTTTGCGAGGGACGATTTCATGGCGCCATTTGGCGCGTAGATGGCGTACACCCGATCCTTCTTGAAATCGAGACTAACCTTGAGGCTTTTAATCCCGTAGCAATTTTCGAGGTCAATTTCCAGCTTCGTCATACGATCCGCCTCTCCCTAAATCCGCATCCCTGTTCAGCCCAATAATTCCAATACCTGTCGTTCCAGATCGGCCTTGTCGATCCCAGGCAGTATTTCCGCGACGATGAACGCTACGGCCTGATCCCAAAACTGACGGAATCCCGTTTCATCGAGCTTGGCGAAGCTGATTGACCGGAGCTTGACGAGTTGCGTCGGCGGGTTCCCCGGAATCGTCGCCAGGTCATAATAACCGATATTGAGCTTCACGGCATCCAGCAATTGCTCCAGCGTCGCGTACCGATTCTGATTCTCGAATACGAGATTGAGCAGACCATAGAATAGGCGATGGAAGCGTGGGTTTCTTGTACGGCGAATCGTTGCAGTAACAACTTCCCCAAGGCGCATCGCCTGCACTATTTCCGCGCTTGCAGGATCGGCGGCAACCAAGCCGATCTTTTCCCGGATTAGAAGAACGTCAGCCGCCAACTATTGCCCGATCTCCAAGCTTGCCCGTCCGCATCCATTTCACAGCGAGCCGCCGCGCTGCATTAACGTCGGGGCACACGCAATGCCAGAAGCCGTGCTTAGAGCGTCTGACTTTGCCTGTGACGCGGAAGAACGCAACCGCCGCGCCATCAACTTCCGCGCGGCGATTGCCAGCCTCATACGCTTCGACCGTCACGACATCATTCCTTCATCTTCGACGGCATCATCAGCCGGAGCCGAGTCGGTACGCGCTTGCTTTGGCTTGAATCGGCCAGAGAAGCCTTTCTTTCCGTCCTTCGCAGGCCATACCGCGCCTTCATGGTCCACGCCGTCGAGTTTGAACAACACGCGGAAATGCGGCTTGTTGCCCGTCGTGTCTTGTTGCGCGAATAAATTTATGAATCCTTCAGCCATATATTCTCCTTATGCTGCTTGAGTTTTTTTAACCGCCTTCCATACCAACTTGGATTCGCCCATTTCGAGACGCGCCCAATTCGGGAAGGAGAGGCCACCATCGCGCAAGCCTTTCAAATGCTCGCCGATCTCTTTGAGCTTCGCTTTTCGCTCCAATTTCACGTATTCGTCGGGTAACGCATCGACCGATTCCACGATTACCGATTCGCGCTGCTTATTCCAGCCGATTTTGTAATCATTCGCCACGCCGGGGAGGATCACTTCAACCTCGCCCGTTTCATTCATCAAATCACGAACGCCGATCCACGCTTCTCGCACGGCCAGTTCGGATTGAGTCACTTCGCTTTGAAGCGGCGCAATTGTTTCCGCGAGCTTTGTCTTTGCCGCGCGTTCCCGTCCCTCCGCTTGCAGCAGTAACGCAAACGCTCCCATCAGAGCTTGATTGTGTTTTTCGATCTCATCGCTCATTCCATGCCCCCATACAACAAACACCAAAGCGCAGCCCATACAAACAATCCGCGCCAAATCCATATCAGCCCGCTAATCATCGTTGCCTCCCGCTTTCAAGCACCGGCGCAGCAACCTTGCCGTCTTCCCATGTCGGCGGAGCCTTCTCATCGCACATGAACGCGTAATCGACTGCGGCCTGATTGTCTTCGTCGTAGTAACAGACCGCCTCATAATAAGGGCCGAAATCGTGCGGAAATGATCGATAGCTTAACCGTGCGCCTTCCGGTTCTGGACCGCATACATTGCGAATTGCCTGTATGTACGCCTGACATTCCTTCACTGCGTTTTCGCGGTAATTGGCGTCACCCACTTGCGCGCACTTCTCATCCGAAGGCGATGCGCCGAGTTCGAGATACGCCCGCGTCATGCGACCTCCACAAGCGCGCCGTTTTCATCCGCGCTGTACCATGTGTTTTCCTTAATGCCGTTTTCGCCCGCATATCCCACGACGACGCGCTTGCGTTCTTTTTTCTTGTCATACCAGGCGACGATGACAATGCCTTTCGTGCCAGCCATCGCTTTTGATTCAAGTCCGAATGCGGCGGCGATACCGTGTTCGCCCGTGTTCGTCGCCGCTGACTGGTCGCCCGTGTTCGTCGCCGCTGACCAGTAGCCCGTGTTCGTCGCCGCTGACTGGTCGCCCGTGTTCGTCGCCGCTGACCGGTCCCCCGT
>Ga0163150_10004655_pt1 | contig 18199 bp, 10 predicted proteins | sample OliLakLV19P2IB_FD_148628 | JGI IMG/M metagenome (GOLD analysis project Ga0163150, IMG submission 148628) | Freshwater microbial mat bacterial communities from Lake Vanda, McMurdo Dry Valleys, Antarctica - Oligotrophic Lake LV.19.P2.IB | ecosystem: Environmental > Aquatic > Freshwater > Lake >...
TTTTACGTGCGTGGGAAATCGGTCTGGCAAGAAGGGCAATGCCGAAGCCAAATCCTTTCGAAATCGACGCGGAGCCAAATCCTTTAATTGGGAATCATATTCGGTTTCAATGATATCCATGGTGCCGCGCCCGGAGAATTCCCCATAATAAAGGGTCAACGGGCGTTCCGGAGAAGCGCTGTAAGGGGTGTTCAGGCCCCAGTTCGACGCAATGATATCTGGTTTTCCGTCGCCATCCAAATCCCCCGTTGTTACCCCGTTCCACCATCCGGTGAATTGATCCATTCCCAGTTCGGCGGTGGCTTCTTTCAATTTCCCGGAGTCATTTTTGAATATCACGATTGGTCCCCATTCGCACGCCAGAATGAGTTCTGGGAACCCGTCGCCGTCCAAATCACTCCAGACCGCTCCGCTGACCATCCCCTTTTTTTCCAATAACCGTGAATTTTCCAGATCCAACTTCCACTGTTGTCCGTCGTTGCGATAAATTTTCGATGACGCGGGGGCGGGATAACGGCCCGGAAGAACGCGTCCCCCCACAAACAGGTCGAGGTTTCCATCCCCATCCAAATCCGCAAGAGCCAGCGGGCCGGTGCTGGAGGTCTGGCCTGGAATCAGATCGACAACGGATTTATGGAAGATGTCATAAAGGCGGACCGAACTGCCGTTGGTTAATCCGTTTTCGTAGTTTGCTGACCCGACCAGCAGCGAGGATCCACCGTTTGTATTGGGCCAGCCGAGAATTGCTGTTTGATCCTGAGTTACAGGCCGGTCGAAAGGAGCCTGCGTAAGCCGTATGAATCCCCCTTTGCCATCGTTTCGGAAGGCTGCCAATTTGCCCCCCTTGCCGCTGCCGATCACCAGTTAGTCGTGTTGATCACCATCCAAATCGACCCAAGCAACCCCTGGGCCCAATTGACTAAGCTTTTTGGGCAACAAGGGCTGTCGTTCGAAGTCGTCGAATGGCTCCTCGGTCTGCCAGTGCTTGAGCAAATGGCTCACATCTTTAAACCAAGGTTCCGAAGGGACCGGAGCAGGAGGTGCAGTTTTTGGCCTGGCGTTTTCTTCGGAGATTTCATAAAGGCGGTTGGGCCGGACTTGTTTCAGTCGAGAGAGCGTCCCATTGCGCCACTCGACCTCGATAATCATGTTAGTTGAAACCCCTGCGGCAAATGTAAGCATCGAATCTGAACCTGCCATGTACCTGCCGCCCGAAACCATTTCCTGGCTTTGCATGGGCACGGCACCGTCTAGAAGCTTGATTTTGGCACCGATACCATGGCTATTGCCTGATTTGCCCTTCAATCGGACGGCTATTCTTGGAGCAGTTGTTTCATTTCGATAAATGCCAATGGCACTTCCCAGATTGTTAACCACCAGGTCGAGGTCACCATCCTGGTCGAAATCGGCCAGCGCCGCCCCATGATGCACTCCTGGAGTGTCAGTGCCCCAAATCGAGGTCATTTCTTCAAACGAGTAATTTCCCTTGTTATGAAAAGCGACGATCGGGGTTTCCAAGCGCGGATAGAGGCGGCCGTTTTGTAATTTATCTTCCACAAATGCCTCCAGAATGGCCTTGGGGTTGCCACCAGCTTTTGCTCGCTCCAATTTTCCAGAGGTTTGCCGGGACTTAATCTTGTCGTCCGCGTCCAGATCCTGCACATCCTTGGCGTGGCCGGTGGTGATCAGCACGTCCTCCAAACCGTCCAAATCCACGTCCAAAAAAAGTGGTTGCCAGGCCCATTCGGATGCAGCCAGGCCCGCAAAATTTGCGAGTTCTTCAAAACTTCCGTCGCCCCGATTGCGAAAAAGTGTGTTGCGCATGAACTGCGGCCTGTTGGCAATTTCGCCTATGCCATTGGCCACTGGTTTTTGTGCCAGCATCTGTCGTTTGCGCCATTGCGGGTCCCGACTCAACATGTCCACCACCAACAAGTCCATATTCCCGCTCCGGTTTAAATCGGCAAAATCCACACCCATGGAGCTTGCACTGGTGTTTCTAAACGCGAGCTTGCCGATAGCCTGAAAACGCCCATGTCCGTCATTGACCCAGATGCGGTCAGGGGTCCAATAGTCATTGCACACGTAAAGATCAGGAGCTCCGTCATTGTTGAAATCCCGGAAGGTGGCTGTTAAACCCCAATCGAGCGGTGGGTTGGACAGCACTTTCCCATCTTCATCCAGAAAAGTTCCATTCGTCCACGAAACTGCCGTGAAGTGTCCAAGGCCATCATTCAAATAGAGTGAGTCGGGTTCTCCGTACTCTCGAAGGATTTCCTTTTCAAAAAACAAACGATTCTTAAACGCGGGCGGTGCCACCAGAACTCCATTAGCCATTTGGACATCTAGTTGGCCGCGATCCCGGATGTCATCCGCCCGATTGTTGCAAACGTACAAATCCAGCGTGCCATTCCCGTCCACGTCCGCCAACGCCATGGTGACGCTGGCCGTGTTTGAAACAGTGCCCGAAGTGGCCGAAACGTCAGAAAACTTTCCCCGGCCATCATTCAGGAAACAAAACACTCCCTGTCCCGTGGTAGCCACCAATAAGTCCAGATGGGTGTCGCCGTTTACGTCGGCGAAGACCGCTCCGCGACAATATTGATTTGAGCAAACGATGCCAGACTCTCGGGTGACATCTCGAAATTTGAAGCCGCCGAGATTTCTATAAAGGGTGTTGCGCCCGTTCAAACTACAAAAATAAATGTCAGGAAACCCATCGTGATCATAGTCTCCTACAGCTACTCCCGACCCATTGGAAAGCACCCTGTTGGCCGCACTTGATTTTTCGTCCAGGGTATTGGTGAAGGTGATTCCAGACTGCTCCGGAGTTAAAAGTTTAAACCCGGTTTTTCCTGGTTGCGAAATTATCACGGGAGCCCATCTATTTCCGCTTCCCAAATCCTGGTTTTCATCTGTTTGTGCAGGGACCGAAACTTCTAAAAAGCTGGCCAAAATGAGAAAGTACAAGGATACGACCTTTTTCATGCTTGAGGGGATGATATCAATCGCAACTAATTTGGACATTTTTGGTATGGCAGCGTCGCTTCGCGCGCGCCGGGAATCGGAAATACGTGTTCGCAGACGGAAAGACTAAGCCGGGATTAACAGGCGAATCGTTTCTCTTGCATTACCATTCACTCCGGCGCGCGCGGAGCGACGCGCCCTGCTTATCAAAATGCGCGGGTTCTTGGCACGATTCCAAAATGTCCAAACTCCCTAACTCTCCACAGGGGAGAGGGTTAGGGAGATGTGGCAGGTATTTAACTGCATCGTTACGTCTAAGGAGAAATAATTCTGTAGAATTGCTGATCCACACCGGGTGTCACAAGCAGCGGACTCGCTGGGTTGCCTGGAACATTCTGCCAGTTGACAAGATCAGCCGAATGCTGAACCCGACCATTGCTACTCCAGGCAATCCGCACTTTGCCAGCGACAATCGTCGGAGGCTCAAACTGAGCCCGCACCGCAGTGGTTCCTTCCGTGATTCGTATATTGTCGAAGGCAGCGATCTCAGTCCACCAAGTAGTGGAGCATCTGATTTCGACGATCAGATCGGTCGCTCCAGCGGGAATGTCGTAAGTAAAATCCGCGAATTGTTTCGTCAATCTGCGAACGAAGCTATCTCGCTGGTCAGCGAGCCATGGCTGGACGGCATTAACCACACCACGAAAATGGGCCAGCGTCACCGGGGTGCTGGCCGCTCCCCTCGGATAGACGACGACGTCAATGTAATCACTATCTTCGAAATCGACCACCGTGGCTGCCAGAGCGATCGTCAATTTGACATTGGTTTTTCCAGCAACGTTGACCGGCTTCAGTCGCAAGGTTTTCGGGAGAATCGTTCCTTCAAACTTGTTCAAGCCAGAAGCTCCAAAAAATCCCGTTCCTTCGAAACCAGTGAATTGACCACCGTCATAGAATGAGCCAGGAGGCGTATCGGACGGCCCGTTGAGCACGACCACCAATGGGGTCTGGACTTGGACGTTTGTTCCGGTGGCCACATAGCTGGTGACGTTGGCGGCCGCGACGAGTTTGACCGGGCCGGTTCCCGTCTGGCTTAATAACTCCCAAAAACCTGAATCTAGCGCATCATCAGGAACCGGGGCAGGGACATTTGAAACGGATACTTCCAGGCTTCCACCTCCACCGGAGTTATACGAGCGAACCTCGTAGTCGTAGTTCCCCGCCATGGCGAAATCAACATTCGCGTAAACCACTTGGTGAGCATGCGGTCCACTGTCCGCCAAAACTGCGTCGGCGAGCGAGACTCCGTTTTTATCGAGATCCAGATACAAGCGGGCTCCATCGTCAGAACCCAGGGCAAAACGATATGTTCCGGGAGAGTTCACATTGATTTGACCCTGCACGCGAAGCCCCCAATTTCCCGTGGCCGCGCCGGGAATTTCATTATCCACAGTCCAGCTTCCAAAGCTGCCATCAGCGAAATCAATGTCAGTCACCGTGGAGGTGGCCGCGTTGTTCTGTTTGGTTCCAGCGATGGCATCATCAACGTCCCCCAGGTTGTTCATCGCGGGGGGAATCACGCGGGTTACCGTTGCCAAAGTGGTCGCGCCAGGAGCGGCGAAGAACCCTACCAAACCAAACGGCTGAGAAACCCCGGCCGTAAAGCCAGCGAAAGAACCCGTTTTGCCTCCAGCCGCCGGATGACCCGGGGCGGCGATGGTAACATCGCCCGGCTCAAAATTCGCAAGGCTGCCAATGCTGGATACGAGCATGTCGTCGAAGTCCGGTTCGTGCATGACAATCACCGGTTTTCGAACCATGGCGAACCGGCTGGCATTTGATGTGTTTGGTCCGTGGATAAAAAGGTCGCCCACCACATCCTGCTCATCGGGGACCCCTGCGATATCATCATCCACCACGGTGTGACCTGCGGCGGTCAAACGATCGGCCAATTCATTAATGGAGGCCTTGTCGGGGTGAACCACAATCGTGGCGTTCTTTTTTCCGTTCAGGAGCCAATCGACACTGGAGTCAAAAAGTTTGAGTAAATCCTCGGTGGCAGCCGCCTCAGCAGCTGTGCGCCAGGTAAAGACCATACGCCTTGCGGGTATGTTGGGTATGCCAGCATACGAGACTTCAAAATTGTGTGCCCAGTAAAGCGGCCCCTTTTGATCGAAATTGCCGATTTCACTTTGAATTCGCGGAACCTCAAAAACATTGCGACCGACGGTGGTATATCGGGGTGGGGAGTTTGTTTCCCCATCATTGTTAAACCCCTCCTGGTAAATTAAGGTTTGAGCTTGAGTGGAAACCGCCAGACAGCCAAGTGCCAGCATTATTGCCCCTGGACACCTGACGCCAGAAACGATGGAGTTAATTCGAGAAGTACGACCTGATTTTAGTGCCATAATCTTCCTATTTATTTAAGTGTTACCTCATGCGTAAACAATCAGACGTCTTGGGGATATTTTGAATCCTGCTTAGGCGTAGGGCCGAGCTCACAAAGTCCAATGAAGTCCTTGGAACGATAGTTGAATTGCGCATGCGTATCCACAGCATGAACTTTCGCTCAAAGCTGTCCAGAAATTTTCACTTGCTGCCTGCAAAGCTGCAAAGGGTGGATGTTTCGCGTAAAAATTTATCAACTGCTCGTGCCAGGCCAGCGGTGAGAAGCTGTTTTTTATTCCGGCGCGGTCAATTCGGAAATTAGTTTCGGAAACTACTCTAAAACCTCAGCCATCCAACGGATTTGAGGGGGTCGACAAAAGCAATTGATAAAAATTTAGGTCAAGCCATGCACCGAACTTGAAACCCGCTTGTTGGATGGTTCCGCAATGCACAAACCCCAGGCGTTGATGCAGCGCGATGCTGACCTTGTTCAACGCGTCGATGACCCCGATCATGCTGTGAAAATTTTGCAGCTGCGCCCTCGTGATCAGTTCTTGCAACAATTGCCGGCCCAGCCCCTGTCCACGAAATCGTGAATCCACATATACCGAATGTTCCACGGTGTATTTGTAAGCAGGAAAATTCCGAAAAACCCCGTAGCTGGCAAACCCCATCAACACGTTCTGATCGTCCTCGAAACCGATCACCGGAAAATTCCCGTTTTGTTTGGTTGCGAACCACGCCTTCATTGATTCCGAGGTTCTCGGTTTGTAATCGTAAAGTGCCGTGGAATGGACTATGGCATCGTTGAAGATGCCGAGGATTGATTCCGCATGACGGTCGTGCTGGCATTCGATCAGGCGCATGTGACGTTCGATTAAAATCCGATTCTGCAAAAATGCAGTCAATTGTTTTTATCAGACTGCCGGATCCGTTGGGGCGTGATTAAAAGTGGGTGAGGCTGCGGACCGCGGGTCTGTGACCCGCAGCGCTCTGCCATGAAGAATGCTTGGAAACAAGCGAAGGATCGATACGGAATTGAACCTTCGTGTCTTCGCGTGAGATCTTCCGCTTCATCCGCATCGCCCGGGTCTTCGCGCAAGTTCATTCCAAACCGGCGCGCACGGAGTGGCGCGCCCTACCGCAGAAGTATGACTCCAGGCTCGCAGCGGGTGGCAATTGTCGGGGTTATGGGAGATTCCGTACGTTCAGGTTTTGCCATGTGCTGCGGCTCACAGAGCCGCGCTCCGCGGACCGCGGCTGTATCGTCCTCGATCAGCGCAGCCGGTGACAACTGTCAGGGTTGTGGGAGGTTCCTTGTGTTCAGGTTTTGCGCACTGCTGCGGTTCACAGAACCGCGGTCCTTCAGAGTACTCCCCGGAGCGCAGCTCTGTGAGCCGCAGCACAAGTCAGTCCTTTCGGTGCCGCTTGTCAAAACAAGCATTTCGCTCCTTACAATTCCGGAGCCAGGGGTTTTGAACAACTTAAACCGCCCCGAGTCTTCCCGTGGAATCCCCGAACCGCTCCACACCGGTCACCCCCATGCGATCAGCCATGGTCAGGAACAGGTTCGTGGTCGGTTTTCCGCCGAAACTGACGTAACGTCCAGTGCTCAACGTGCCGCCCCCTGCACCAGCCAGGATGATCGGCAGATTGTTGTGCGTGTGACGGTTCCCGTCCGCATTTCCTCCTCCGTAAACAATCATTGAATTGTGGAGTAGCGATTTTCCATCGATGTCTTTTACCGCTTCCATTTTTTCCAAAAACTTTGCGAACTGAGTGGCATACCAAAGGTCGATTTGGGCCACCTTCTTAATCCTGTCTTCCTTGTTTTGATGATGCGAAAGATCATGGTGACCTTCTGAAATTCCAATATCACTGAAGGAGCGGTTGCTTCCATCATGCGCCAGCAGGAGCGAGGCAACACGTGTCGAATCGGTCTGAAACGTGGTCACCAGGATGTCGTACATCAGCTGGATGTGTTCGGCATGACTGTTGGGAATGCCAGCCGGTGTTTCAACTCCGGGATCCTTGACCTTCCCGAACCGCTCACTCTGCTGGATCCGCTGCTCAATCTCACGCACCGCCGTCAGATACTGGTCCAGCTTGTCCTTGTCCCCCACTCCGAGCCGGTTTTTCATCCGACGCGCGTCATCCATGACAAAATCAAGGAGCGACCTCTGTTCTTTCTGGCGCAATTCCAGGTTTCTGCCCCGTTCCAAAGGTGTACCCGCTCCAAAAAGCCGTTCAAATACCAGCCTCGGATTGGATTCCGGGGTGACTGGAGTTTTGGCAGAACTCCAGGAAATATTGTATTGATAGGCGCAGGAATAGCCGGAATCGCAGCCGCCAGATTTACGCACGCTGTCACAGGTCAATTCCAGGGAAGGAAGGCGCGTGGTCTGGCCTACCTTGCTGGCGATCAATTGATCGATGGAAACACCTGCACGGATGTCGGTCGCACTTTTTTTCAGACGAACACCGGTGAGGAAAACAGAATTGCCACGCGCGTGATCGCCACCGCCATCCATGCCCCCGACAGCTTCCATGTGATCCAAGCCGCCCATCAGTTGGAAATGCCGCCTGCTTTCGGCCAGGGGTTGAAGTGTCGGGCTCATCTCGAAATCAATTCCTTCACTTTTGGGCCACCAGGCCGAAGGAATGGAGCCGTTTGGGAATACCACGAAAGCTGTGCGCAAAGGAGCGCCGGTAGCCGTGGTGGCTAGGCCAGAAGCAGAAGTGACCGCAGCCAGCGATTGAAATGGTTTTAACGATTCCAGGGCCGGCAGTGCGATGCACGCACCGATGCCACGAAGAAAATTGCGGCGGTTAAATCCCTTGCCGGAGAGGAAATTGGTATTGGTTTCGTGCTTGGATGACGATTTCATGAATCTGCCTTTAATTATTCAACTGATTGCTGGCTGTCTTAACGGACGTTTTTTTACTCTCGTTGGTTTCAAGCCGTGTTTTTTGAAATGGAGTCGATTCAATGACTCCCATTAATGCGGCTGAAAAAGCTCCGTTTTCCTTCTCAAGACGCCGGACCAAATCATCGACGACATCGACATCGTAATATTCAAGGCCCCTGCCAAGGGCATAGGTCAGAAGTTTTTCCGACAGCGTGTGATAGATTTCACGGCTGTGTTCGCGGGTAAGAATCTTTTTCACATCCCGGATGTCGGTGAATGTTTCCCCGGTCATCAATTTTCCAGAAGCATCAATCGGCTGCTCCTGCTCCTTCTCGCGCCACATTCCAAGCGCGTTGAAGTTTTCCAGAGCCAGACCCAGCGGGTCCATGCGGTTGTGGCAGGAACTGCAAACCGGTTTGGACCGGTGCAGCTCAAGGGTTTCGCGCAAGCTGGGAATACGGTCTGCCGTTCCCTTGCTTGCTTCCTCCAAGGCCGGAATATCCGGCGGCGGGGGCGGGGGCGGAGTTCCAAGAATGTTTTCAAGAATAAACAGGCCGCGTTTGACCGGGGAAGTGCGGGTTGGATTGGAAGTGACGGTCAGGACGCTTCCGTGAGTGAGGATTCCACCGCGAGGATTTCCCTCCGGGAGGGTCACCTTGCGGAAATCAGATCCTGTCACCCCGAGGTTCGTCAACGCGTAGTGACGCGCCAGACGTTCGTTCAAGAAAGTATAGTCGCTGTCGATCAATTCCAGGACGTTCCGGTTGCTTTGGACAATGTATCCAAAGTAGCTTTCCGTCTCGGACTTCATGGCGCGGCGCAGCTCATCATCAAGCTGGACACGATTGCGTCCAAATCCAACCGGCCGGTTGCTGTTCGTGCCGCGATTCTCCCGGGGATTCGCCGCTGCGGAGCGCGCGGTTTCACGGGCGAGCACTGCGCTGGAATCAATCTGAACACTGTCCACATCGCGGGATTGCAGCCATTGACCGCTGAAATTTCTGATGAAGGCCTGTGACTTCGGATCTTTCAGCATGCGCTGGACCTCGTCGGCCTGATTTTCGCGCAGCTTCCCCGAGGCGGCCAGCTGAAACAAACGTTCGTCCGGCATTGAAGACCAGAGAAAATAAGAAAGACGTGAGGCCAGGGAATACTGGTCCAAAAACGCGTAAGTGGAGCCGTCACCCGGTTTTTCAGCCGATTCTTCACGGAACAGAAAACGTGGCGAAGCCAGGATGGCGATCATCCCCTGGGCCACCCCTGATTCAAAAGTTTTGCCCGGCTGGGAGTAGGTTTGTTCGGCCAGAAGCGAAAGCCGCTCGGCGGATTCGCGGTCCACCGGACGACGAAAAGCCTTGGTCGCGAATGCAGACAAAAGCCCGTGTGCATACGCTCTTTTTTGCCGGACATCCGCAGGAACCTTTCTTGGAAAAAATGTGTGATAATTCGCAGGTGGAACCCACCGGGACTTCTCCATCGGACCGCGCACATTCACGCCGTTCAGCTTGATTGCCAGCGACCGGACCTGCTTTTCATCAGGAGTCAGCGGTTCGATTTGGACTTCAAAGTGATGTTCTCCCGGTTCCCAGCTTCTTGGAAATACCAGTTGGAACGATTTATTCCCCTCACGCACATACTCTTTGTTCAAGACTTCCTCACCATCAATCTTAAAAACCAAGCGGCATTTATTGTAATCAAACACGTCGTCCACAAATTTCTCGGCCGCCACGAAATCAAGGACTGCGACATAGTCCCCCGCCAGATCGACCTTGAAAGTGTTGGAGATGGAAGCCTGCTTGTAGTAGGAAAGCGAAAGGGAACCCGGTTTGTTCTGTCTGTCAGTGTCCTCACCGCTGAAGCGGGAACCATGAACCATTTTCTCCGCAGCAACCGCAGAAACCAGCGGAACCACCTTGAGCACCACCTTTTTGGATGCATCCAGGTATTTTTCCAGCAACATCGGAGAAAGCGTCAGAACATCGCCGATATTGTCAAATCCGTGCCCGGTGTCGTCCGGAGGAAATTCTCCTTCCGTGTCAAAATCCACCCCGAGCAATTCCTTGACGGTGTTGCGGTATTCGGCCCGATTCAAACGCCGGACGGTGACGCGGCCTGGATCAGGATTGGCGGAATCGATCTTGAAAGAGGCCTTTTTGATCCATTTCTCGAGCAGATGGATTTCATCTATTGTTGGCCGGGCTTTGTCGTCCGGCGGCATCACTCCAGCCCTGACATTCTTTAACACTGCCAGCCAGAGATCGTGTTTTTGAAACAATTCCTCCTCGGTCTTAAAATCATCGAAAGTCACCTTGCCCTTGCTCATGCCGTCCCCGTGACAATCGTAACAATATTTGACCAGAACCGGCTGAATATCTTTTTTGAAGTCCGGGGGAGACTGAGCGGTGGAGGAGGCAAAACCGAGACCGAGGCAGATCACGACTGAAAGGATCGGAAAAACTCCCAATCCGCCATGCCTAGGCACAAAACGATTAAGTTGTCTCAAAGGTGGTAACATCGATTCTTCAGCAAGTTATCATACATTTCCACATGCATCTTTTAAGAAGACGTCCTTGGATTGAACAATACGGACAAAGAATTCAGGGTTTTCTTCGAAATAAAATCCGGTTTAGACCAAAGTTATTTTCCAACGGGTCCTGGGCATCCCATCATCTTAATTTGGGAGAAGATTTGAAATCTAGCGACTCCCCGGCCGGATGATGGGTGTGATTAAACGCGACTGAGTTCCCTGACGGACCGCGGGACTGTGACCCGCAGCACATCGCAAAACCTGAACGTCTGGAACCTCCCACAACCCCGACAGTTGCCGCCTGCTGCGGCTCACAGAGTTACAGAGCCGCGGTCCGCAGCCTCACCCGTTTTTAATCACACCCAACACCAGTTGGCCTACGTCCTGGCGGCAAGGCACGAGTTCGATGAGTTTGCCCGTGTTTTTCAGCGGGCCTTCAGGCTACAGCCGAGGATGATGCAGCCGACACCGGCGAACTGGCCGGCGACAGGAGGTGTTGAGGCGGCTAAAACTTTACGCGAAAACGCCCGGGTTCTTGTGGATCGCGGCATTTATTATCCCCCAGTTCTGGCGGCGCTGGCCATTGCTGAAGCGATCCTCGGCAACTGCGTGGCAGTGGAGCGATTGATGACTGCGACCGTTTTCTGCGCCTCATCCCATCAATAGCGCCGGAACAGTTTTCGGGCGGCAATTTTTTCGGTGCCTTGGAGGCGGAAATTAAATCGGACCTGAAATATCATGATTCCCAGAATGGCGGGGTGATGCGCCATGCCTGGCGCAACGACACATGTGGATGATGAAAGGATATGCGTCGCTTTTAAAGTCTATCCCGGCGAATTCGCTCACATGGCAAAACAAGCCATTCAGTAAAGGTGAACCAGCTCCTCACCGATGATCCTGGTAAATTTCCGCCAGCCGATCGGGGTGAACGCCACAATAGTATAAGACGGTCACCCTTCCCATGAGTAGGTAGGTCCGCAAAACTCCGTGCTGCAAAAATTTCCGTGCGGAAGTCGTGATCACCGCATCGGCCAGCACCAGCCTCCCTTTGCTCCTGATCTTTCTGCAAAGTTCAAATTCCTCCATCAACCGCATCTCCGGCACACCTCCGGTCTCCTCCAGGACTTTGCGGCGCACGAAAATTCCCTGGTCCGCCATCACCCTTCTCCAGAGAACCATGCGAAGCCAGCAACGGAATCGGGAACCGCGCAGAAGCAGGTTTTTCTCCTGAAATGTTTTCCACAATCCTCCCCCGGCAACCGTCGGATCAAACAATGCGGAAACAATCGCCGAACCGGCCTCCGGCGATACCCGGCTGTCCGCATGTAAAAACCAGACGATGGGATTTCGTGCGCGAGCGAACCCAAGATTCATCTGTGCACCCCGCCCCGGACTTGCCGCAACGACCACCTCAACTCTGAACGCATTCGACCTGGCAACTGTGGCGTCGCTGCTCCCGCCATCCACAACCACCACCTGATCGATTTCGGGGATGTTCCGCAACTGGACCAGCAGATTTTCTATCCGTTGTTCCTCGTTTAAAACCGGGATGACGCAAGAAATCTTTTGCGGACGATCTCCGGGCGCGGTTTTTTGGTATTGATAGAAATAGGCGGCACCCCATACAGACCAGAGGCAGGCCAGCGCGAAAAAGGATAGGCTGGCGGCCAGGGCGGTCGGTTCGCTGATTCCCCCCATGTTGAGCAAAAAAACCGACGTTCCCTCACGCACACCCAGCCCTCCGATGCTGATCGGCAGTGCAGCGACAAAAAGGATCAGGGGGAAAAACCAGAAAAAATCGAGCCAGAGAAAATCGCCGGTGAAACTACGCAGGGTCAATGCGAATGAGGCGGAATACAGCCCCTGGATGAACAGGCTGAGGAGAAAAATTCCCACGGCCTGGCGCGGCTGGATCAGAATGTTTTTCAGTCCGACCAGGATTGGAATCAACGCGGCCCGGAACAGTGTCCATTTCCAGAGAGCAAAGCCGGAAATAACCAGGAAACCGGCGAGAAGGAGAGGCCAAGACTTTTTTAATCCAGGGAATGAAACCTGGAAAAAATCAGGCGCAGGAGGAGGCGCGCCAAAAAAAATGGTCAGGACCAGGAAACTGAAAAACCCGGCGATAATGAACAATCGATCATGAAGGGTCGAATTGATGACGCGCGCGATCGGGATGCCGAACCACTTTTTGTATAAAACCGTCCGGGTCACATCGCCGCCTGCGGAACCCAGGAAGGCGATGTTCCCGAGGTGGGCAACCAGCAAGGTTCGGAAAGTGGTGCTGAAGGAGACTCCTGCCAGGTTGAGACGCAGAAGCAGGTGCCAGCGCACCGCTGCGAGGAGGAGCGAAAGGCCAAACACTGCTCCGGCCGCGATGAACCATTGGAAGTGAATTTCCCGAAATGCACGGAGCAAGGCGGCCAGCGGGACCCTGGTGAAAACCAGGGCCAATGCTCCGATGGTGATGATGAGAGCAACGATTTTTTTCAAACTACCTCAGAATGTTTCTTGAAAACGGGTGGGGTCACCTGGAAAACATGTCAGCGGTTTGTTTTGAAATCGAATCATTTGATGCAGCAACGCAACCATCAAGAACTACCGGAGCTGCGGAAGGTTCTGAACTTTCATGTTTGGCGAAGAGTTTCGGTTCACGGATACTCACTTTGAACGATGTCCGGGCCGTAGAGGTCACAGGGTCAAGCTTCATGGAAACAGTTGCCAGGGAATCTGCTCTTTTAGCAGGGGATTGGGAGTCGCTGCACGAACGGCCTGACGGCCTCACCGCCAGGCACCTCGCTCGCACGCTCTGGATTTCGGCATTGGGTGCGGGTCTTTTCGGTGCTTCCATGGGATGGTGGAGGTCACCCTGGATGGCGGCGATCAACGCGGTCAAGTTTCCCTTGATCATCCTGGCGACGGCGTTTGGAAATGCCTTGTTAAACGGTTTGCTCGCCGCCTTGCTTGGAGCCCGGCTCAAGTTTAGGGAATCGCTTATGCTGGTTCTACTTTCCTTCGAAGTGGCGGCAATGATTCTGGCTTCGATGGCACCGATCAATCTGTTTCTGGTCTGGAACCTGCCGCCCATGAGCGACTCTCAGGAAACCCAGTTAGTTTATTCCATCATGAAGCTGATACAAGTTGTGGTGATTGCAGCAGCCGGGTTGATCGCTTGCTGGAGGCTTTTGTCCTGTCTGGCGTGGCGGTTAAAAAATCGGGGAGCGGCTTTAAAGGTGTTCTGGGCCTGGATCGCCGGTAATCTGCTCTTGGGTACACAACTCACCTGGATCTGCAGGCCTTTTGTGGGATCTCCTCATCTGCCCGTCTCTTTTTTCCGGTCGAACGCCTTTCAAAGTAATTTTTTCGAATCAGCCTGGGAATCGTTCGGACAAGTTTTTTTTCCGTGAAGTAGGGCAAAGTATCGAAATCCTGTTGCAGTTTTCGAGTTAAACATATGATTGAACCCAATATTCCGCCGATCCCTGGAACGGGATCCCAACCCCCTCCCGCGAGCGACCATTCAGCACAGTCACCACCCGTCGCAAATGGCTTTCAAGCCGCTGAAGCGCTGCTTCGTGAACCGGCCCGATTGATCGATGAAGTCCGGAAAGGAAAGTGCAACTGGCTGTTGGGGGCGTTGTTTGGTCTGAGCTCGATCCTGGCCTTGGTCTATGGATTGGTCCTCGGATCGTTTTCGGGCGGAACTCAATGGTGGGCATCTCCGGTCAAAAGCGTGATTTGTCTGGTGTTTTCGGCGGTCATTTGTTTTCCGAGTCTGTACGTATTCGCCTGTCTTTCCGGAGCACGCGCAAAAATCCGGGAGCTTGCGACTCTGCTGGTTGGAATGCTCGCCATCGTAGGGTTGCTTTTGCTGGCGTTTGCTCCTGTCGCCTGGCTTTTTTCTCAATCAACGGAAAGTATAGTGGCCATGGGCGCGCTGCATCTGGTGTTTGGTGCGATTGCTTTTTATTTCGGATTCCGGTTCCTGGAGCTTGGATTGAACCGGCTCAACGGCGACAGGAATCCCGTGTTGCGGCTCTGGAGTTTCGTTTTTGTCCTGGTGGTGCTGCAGATGACCACGTCATTGCGGCCGCTGCTTGGAAAGGCGGACAGTTTTCTTCCGGATACCAAGCGGTTTTTCCTTCAACACTGGGCTTCGCATTTTCGTGATTAGTCCAGATCTGTTTGCAGATGCGTCAATCGGAGGTGCAAATTATCCGGTCAGCTCCCAAAGTCAGAAATGCCCGGAGCGTCAGGTTCATTCTTGTGAAGCGGGAACAGCATTCGCGAAAACGTTTCAGGCGTGATTAAAAGCGACTGAGTGCTCTGACGGACCGCGGTTCTGTGAACCGCAGCAGTGCGCAAAACCTGAAGGCAAGGAACCTCCCACAACCCCGACAGTTGTCACCGGCTGCGGCTGATCAAAGACGATACAGCTGCGGTCTGCGGCCTCACCAGTTTTTAATCTCGCCAAAAAGTTTAAAAGTTTCAGCTGAAGTGCAACGGAATTGACGTCCGGGCCTGTCTGCCTATTCTCCATTTGCCATGCACCCGGTGCTGTTCGTTTCCTCAGTCGCCAGTTCAATCGATAGCAAGCCGGGAAACTGCGGCGGGCGATGAACTATCTCCGGCCTCTATAAATAAATATCATGAAGAAACTTTCTGGATCAGTCCGGCTCCCATTTGGAAATCCCTCGCACAATAAAACCATCCCGAACTCCCGTTGGATGATCAGGGTATTCCCGTCGAGAGTGCTGGCCTGGTGTTTGCTGCTCCTTGCCCCGGTCTGCGGTCAGGCCGCCAACGAGAAATTTGTGTGGGGCGGTACGGTGCGCCAGATCGAGGGAGGAGGTGGTTTTTCTTTTGCGGAAACCATAGACAATGGTGTGGATGTGAATGCTGTTGGAGCTCCGCCCGATGGGAGCACGGTGTACATTCGAAGGGAGTTCAAGGTGACCTCCACACTGGCGCCGGGATCGCGTGTGCTGGCCGATCTGCTGGTTGAACTTCAGGGAGAATCTTCCGTGGAAATCCGGTCTGGAGGAGTCGCCATTGAGGGTGGGGGTCCGTTTATCTCGCTGGGGATGAACGTGGTGTTGTTCCTCGAAGTGCTATGTCTCGAAGTAGGCAGGTCTTATGACCTCATCGCCGAGGCCGACATGCCGACTCCTGATTTTTCCGAGGCTTACGCCATTGCATCCTTCACCGGGCCGAGGCTGGCCGCCATTGATCTGGTGGCGAATCCGCTCACCTGGGATTCGAGTGGCAATTTAAAACTTCTGGTGACTGCGACAGGCGATTTGCGATGCCAGGACATGGCCCGGGCCAGACTGTTCTGGGCGAGTGGGGCTACAAAAGCGGACGTGATGGGAAGCCCTATTTTTGACCGGAATTTTTCCATCGGTCCGGGCGGCACCGGCGTGAATCGTCTGGAGGAATCTTTTTCCTGCCCCTTTTTCAACGGACGCCCTGCGGGTGCGACGCACCTTGTCCTGGTGGTCGATCCGGACGCCCTGTTGCCCGAAACCAACGAAGGAAACAATGTGGCGGTCGTTCAGGTGCCGTTGCGACTGCCGAATCCGATCGCGGATTTTTCGGTGAACGAGGACTCGACCGACACCGGGATCAATTTGCGCAACACCTTTCAGGATTTTCGAACCCCGGATGCCGATCTCTTGTTTTCGATCGTGGCCAACAGCAATCTCGGTCTGGTGCAGGCGCGGGCGGACAACGGTGCCGACGTCCTTTTCCTCGATTACCAGCCCGATCAAACCGGCTCAGCGACCATCACCGTGCGCGCGATGAATGAGTGCGGATTTGTCCGGGACGACACTTTCGTGGTTACCGTGCGACCGGTGAACGACCCGCCTTGCGGCACCTTTTCGAGAGATCCCGTGGTGGTGGTTGTGAACAGCGGGCCGCAGTCCATCGCTAGGTTCGCCGGTTTTGTCCCCGGTGCGGTGAACGAAGCGAGCCAGACCCTGGTGGGTTACACGGTGACCAATGACAAAAACTCCCTGTTCAGCGCTCAACCGAGGATTAGAAACGACGGAACTCTGACGTTTACTCCTTCCACCACCCTGAAAGGTTCCGCGAGGGTGACGGTTGTAGCCCAGGACAATGGAGGTGTGCCGAATGGCGGCATGGACAAATGCACAAGGATTTTCATGATCACGGTGGTCGCGACCGCTCCCAACTCCTGCCCTGTGGTGGAGAGTGTCATCCCCGACTTTTTACTTTTCGAAGATGCAACGAATTCGGTCGTAGATCTCCGGTTCGTTTTTAAAGATGCGGAAACAGCTGACGACAAACTGCTCTATAGTGTGCAGGCCAACAGCAATCCCGTGCTGGCCGCAGCCGCCGTGGATCCAGCCAACAGGCTGATTTTAAGTTATCCCACAAATCAAAATGGTTCGGCGACGATCACCGTGCGGGCGACCGATGGAGGCGGTTGCTGGGTGGAGGATGTTTTTACCGTGACATTGCAGGCGGTTAATGATGCTCCAGATCTGGTTTTAGGAGGGAATGTTTTGGCGTTGGAAGACTCTGACACGACACAGCCTGGATTTGCCCTATTCATACCGGGACCCACTGACGAAGCCGGTCAAAAACCGATCGATTTCATCGTGATCAGCGACAATCCCGCTTTGTTTAGAACCGAGCCCGTCATTGACAGCTCCGGGACGCTTGCTTTTTCAGCTGCTCGCAACGCCAATGGCAGCGCCAATGTAACCGTGGTGGTTCAGGACGACGGAGGTTCGGCCAACGGTGGCGTCGATTATTCTGCACCGAAAACCTTCGTTATCACCGTGGCGGCGGTCAACGATCCCCCGGTAGTCACCCTGGCCACGAACCTGGTGGTCGCGATGAGGGGCTCGTTTCTATGGACCAACTTCGCCTTTTTTGAACCTGGGCCGAGAAACGAGAGTTCTCAAGACCTTGTGGGATACACCTTGTTCCACACCAATATGGAGTTCTTCAGCGTCCAGCCGGTGATCAGCAATTCCGGCGCTCTCGCTTTCACCGTGGCGTCAAACTCCACCGGCACCATCACCGTAAGAGTTGTCGCGCAAGACGATGGCGGAACCATGAACGGTGGCGAGGACAAAGGTTCCGTTTCATTCACTATCGCCGTTGCCGGGGCGCCGCCACAGGTTGCACCATTTTTGCAGGGAACCCGGGCCGCGCCCGGCATGCTGAGGTTGCGGGTCCAGGGAGTGTCAGGAGATCTTTTGGTCACCGAGACATCGAGCGACCTGATTCATTGGATGGTTTTTAACACGAACTCGATTCTGACGGAGCCTCTTGAATTAAATCTGCCAATCGAATCAAACATAGTGCGGCGTTTTTATCGTGTTCAAACAATCCCCGGTGGTGCGGCCAGGCCGTTTGATGATGAAAGGTAGGT
>Ga0163150_10004656_pt1 | contig 18197 bp, 18 predicted proteins | sample OliLakLV19P2IB_FD_148628 | JGI IMG/M metagenome (GOLD analysis project Ga0163150, IMG submission 148628) | Freshwater microbial mat bacterial communities from Lake Vanda, McMurdo Dry Valleys, Antarctica - Oligotrophic Lake LV.19.P2.IB | ecosystem: Environmental > Aquatic > Freshwater > Lake >...
CTCAGAATCTAGAACTTTGTGTTTGCACGGGCCGCTCTGGAAGCGGCTCTCCTGTCAGTTAGTGTATCGATACCAGTACATCCCCATTCTCAGGCAGCACCATCCAACGGCCTGCGGACACCCCGCCCGCCCTTGTTCATCACGTGCGTGTAGATCATCGTCGTCTCCGAGTGGGCCGCCTGCCCACACTGCCGCCTGGGCCAGTTCATGCTCCTCCAGGCGATTGCGCCTCACCCACGATGCCAACCCCCGCGCGGTCCGCCTTGATGTTTAGCGCACGTTTGCCCCTTTGCTTCATTCTCCGTAGTGACGCACGCGCCCGCTACGATGGCGCTCGTCCGTGCCCGCCCAAACGCGAGCCCATACACGCCGGTGCGCGAGCGCAACGCGTATTCAAAATCGACTCGCGCCTCGTTTCTCGATCCGCTGGCATCGGACCAACCCAACGGGCCTACGCCAGTCGATTGACATCGCCTCTCTCCAACTTACAATCCCCATAGCAACCGCCTTCGCGGCGGTTCAGTCCAACGAGGTTTATCTGACGCCATGCAGCACCGTGCCTTCGGTTCAGCTTCGTCTCGGCGTCAGATAAACGCTATTCGTTATACGTTGCTTGGGTGCGTGACAGGTGGTGACAAAAGGCACACAGACATTTAAAATCGGCCGATGAAGCCGTTTCGTTGGAATTCCGTGAAAAATGAGTCGCTCAAGGCGGCACGCGGAATCTCTTTTGAGAATGTCGTTGTTTCAGTCGAATCGGGAGGGCTACTTGATACCGTAGATCATCCGAACCCGGACAAGTATCCGCGTCAAAAAGTCATGGTGGTTGCCATCGAAAACTATGTTTATTTGGTGCCTTACGTGGACGAAGACGATTATTACTTTTTAAAAACCGTGATTCCGAGCCGTAAGGCAACAAGGGATTTAGTGCGCAAAGGTGAACCAGATGTCGAAACTTGATGCCTACGAACGACAAGTATTGGCTGCATATGAAAGCGGCAAACTTAAGTCTGTCGCGACCAAACGCGAGTTGGAAAACCTCAAGGCTGCGGCAAGATCCACCGCAATCAAAGATCGCAGGGTCAACATTCGATTGTCTTCCATTGATCTCGGCGATATACAAGTGAAAGCGCTCGAGGAGGGTGTTCCGTATCAAACGCTAATTGCCAGCGTCCTCCACAAGTATGTAACCGGCCGCCTCGCCGACAAATCGCAACGTATAACAAGTCGCTCAACACGGACGGCCCGCAAGCGGGCCGCCGGTTAGCGACGACGTTAGCGCCCAACGTCACTCATCGCAGAGCATTGACAGATATGCATAACGTGCATACTCTTCGCGTGTGTCCGCCGATTTCGACCCGAAGAAGGATGCAGCAAATACCAGGAAGCACGGCGTGTCGCTTTCCGAAGGCGACGGAGTGCTCAATGATCCCCTCGCGCTCACCGTCGAGGACGACACGGCCGAGGGCGAACAGCGCTTCGTCACCATTGGAACGAACGCGTTCGGGTCCCTGATGGTCGTGGTTCACACCCCGCGGGGTGATGGAGCGCGAACGATCTCGGTGCGGAAGGCAGATCCCAGAGAGCGGAGAAACTATGAAAAAGGTGTATGACTTCTCGAAAGCCAAGCGTGGCGCGGTAATTCCCACCACTGGGAAAACACGCATCACCATCTATATGGACGATGCGGTAGTCAAGCGCTTTAAGGCGCAGTCCGAAAAGTCCGGGAAGGGCTATCAGACTTTGATTAACGAAGCCCTGAATTCGTACCTGGGGCTCACGGAGCAACCGATAACTCAGGAGCTTGTGCGCAAGATCGTGCGCGAAGAGCTCGCTGTGCACAGTTGAGCGCTAACTTGACGCCGCACACGGACGCGCCGGAGTCGCCGTGCCGTTATCCAGGGCCATGGTCGGCGCGCCGGTGGGCTCCACGTTGTGCATCAGGCAAATCAAATGACCGCTAAGGCCTCCATCCTCGGTGAAATCAAGCGCATTGCCGACGCGAACGGCGGCAAGGCGCCGGGCGTTCGCGCTTTCGAGATGCCCACAGCAAGGATCTCGTCGTAGAAAAGTTCATCGTCCTGCGCGGACCGGCCTAGCCTCCGCCTGCGGCGGCGCGATCGATGTCGTAGCGCACGCTTGAATACCAGCCGCGCACCCAGTCGCGCGCATGGTCGCCGGCGGAGATCTCGGAGCTTGCGTCGTGCTGCGCCCGCTCGCCGAGCCGGCGGGCGCCCAGCCCGGCAAGCAGGTCGTCGAACCGCTTGCCGCCGAAATTGAAAGTCTCGCGGTAGGTCGAGTCGCCGAGGCCGAACACCGCGTAGCGCACGCCTGAGAGATCGGGCCGCTGTTCGAGCAACGCGCCGTATAAGGGCTTCGCGTTCTCGGGCACATCGCCGGTGCCATAGGTGGAAGTGCAGACCAGGAATACGCCCGCCCGCTCGAACACCTGCGGGCCAAGGTCGTCCATGAGAAGAAGCTCCACCTGCCGGCCAAACTCTTCGCGCAGGACCTGCTGCATGTCCTCCGCCGCGAATTCCGCGGTGCCGGTCATCGTCCCGACCAGGATCGTGATGGGCGCCATGCAGGCGCTCAGAAGAACTTCAGGTAGCGCTCCTTCTCCCACTCGGTGACGTGCACCGAGTACGCATGCCATTCCTCGCGCTTGTATTCCAGCCACGACGCGGCCATTGCCTCGCCCATCACCTTGCGGCTCAAGGGGTCTGCGTCGAATGCATCGAGCGCCTCGCCGAGGGAGCGCGGCAGCATCGAAACGCCGATCTCCTTGAGCTCCGCTTTCGACTTGAGGTACATGTTGTCGGCGTGAGGCTCGCCGGGGTCGAGCCCCTCGCGGATGCCTTCGAGGCCCGCGGCAATCGTCATGGCCAGGCCAAGATAGGGGTTGCAAGCGGCGTCCGGCAACCGCAGCTCGACCCGCCCTCCGCCGAGCGGGATGCGCAGGGTGTTCGTCCGGTTATTGCCGCCGTAGCAGACGAAAATCGGCGCCCAGGTGAAACCGGCGCGGCTGCCGCGGGCAACGAGCCGCTTGTAGCTGTTCACGGTCGGCGCGACCACCGCGCAGATCGCCGGCAGGTGACGCAGCACGCCCGCGATGAACTGGTAGCCGATCTTCGACAGCCCGCAGCCGCGAGCGTCGCTCGGGGCCTCGAACAGGTTGCGCTTGTCCTTCAGGTCGAAAAACGACATGTTGAAGTGCGCCCCGCTGCCGGCGCGGTCCCCGAACGGCTTGGGCATGAAGCTCGCGAAGGCGCCGTGGCGGCGCGCGATCTCATCGGCCATCAGGCGGAAAAACACCATGCGATCGGCCATCGTTTTGGCCTCGAAAAACTTGAAATCGATCTCGAACTGGCCGATCGCATCCTCGTGGTCCAGCGAATACACGCCCCACCCGAGGTCGTTCATCGCACCCACGAGTTCGCCCATCCAGGGCATGTTCTCGAGCAGGCGCGCCACGTCGTACGCCGGCTTGACCAGGTGCGGCCTCGCGTTCAGCGGCGCATAGCCTTCCTTCGGGTCATCGCGCAGGACGCAGAACTCGGCCTCGATGCCCACGTTCACGCCGTAGCCCAGCTTCGCGGCGTCCGCCAGCACGCGGCCGAGGATGTTCCTGCTGCACGGCTCGAAGGGCTTGCCCGCGCACCAGAGGTCGCTTGCAAACCAGGCGGTATCCGGCATCCACGGCAGGATCGTGCAGGACGCCGGGTCGGGATGGGCGGCCACCTCTTCGTCGTTCACCTCCTGCGGCACGCCTTCGAGCGCCGCCCCAGTGCAAAGCTCAGAGCCGCCGAGCATGCGCTCGTAGTGGCTGACCGGCACCATCTTCGACTTCGATCGCCCGTGCATGTCGGAGTAAGTCGGCAGCAGGTACTTCACGCCCTTCTTCGCGAGAGCTGCGCCCAGGGACTTGGGATCTTGTTCATTGCTCATGGGACAGGGATTTCTCCGCTCAAAAAGTGTTCTAGGTTTCGATTCAGGGAACAGGCCGCGCGAACGCGGCCGCAATCAGGTTACGGCGGGCGGATCCACCCAGTCTTCGAGCGGCGTGCGCTCCTTGAGCGCGCGCAGCAACTGGTCGCTCAACGCGCTCACGCAGCCCTCCAGGATCTGGCGGCCGAACTCGGGTGTGGCCTGGGTGGGCTTTCCCACGCCGCCGTGGATACTTTCCTTGTCGACCGTATACGAAAAAAAGCAGCACGTGGAGCGGTCGGGCTCGTCGACGGCACGCTCCATGCGCACCAGGTCGGGCCGCAATGAAAGCATCACCGAGGTTTCCGCATCGTTTGCATGGAAGCCGCCGCCCGCGTCTCGCAGGTACCAGGCGTTGACCTCCTTCGTAATCTCCCACAGCGAGCGCAGCGCAATGCGCATCTCCGGCAGGTCCGCGCGAATGGTTTCGAGGCCGCAGCGCAACGGTGCCCAGTTGGTGAGATGGCCGTTGAGCAGCAGCATGCGCTTGAAGCCCGAGGCGAGCACCTGCTGGCCGAGCTCGCGCACGATGTGGGCCAGTGTATCCGGGCGCAGCGAAAGCGTGCCGGGCCATTTGGTCGAATGGCCAAGGGAACAGCCGTAGGGCAGCTCAGGGAGGACGGGAATGCCGGTTCTTGCCGACACTCCGTGCGCCACCGCTCGCGCCGAAAACGTGTCTACGCCTGTCGGCAGGTGAAGGCCATGCTGCTCGGTCGCCCCCACGGGCAGGATCACCATGTCGATGCCGCCGTCGCGCACCGCGGCCACATCCTGCCAAGAGAGCTCGTCCCACAGGACCGCGCCTGCCGCCATCACCGCTCCTTTACATGCCCTTGGTTCGCGAACTTGCGATTCCAAAATATCGGCGTCGATATATTATCCGACTTCGAAAGGAGATCGAATGACAACCGCTGCCATGTTCGACCCGCGAACCTACGACGCAATCCGCAAGAGCGCGATCGAGGCGACGACCCTGCCGCCGCATTGCTATACCTCCGCCGAGTTCTTTCGCGCCGAGGTCGACCACCTGTTCATGAAGGTCTGGAATTTCATCGGCCGCACCGACCGCATCCCGAGGACCGGGGACTACTTTTCGATCGACTACGCCGGCGTGCCGCTGCTGATCGTGCGCGACCGCGATGGTTCGATCAAGGCGCTGGCCAACACCTGCAGGCATCGCGGCGCCCGCCTCATCGATGCCGAGATGCCCGAGACCATCGCCACCACGCGCGGACTCAAGTGCCCGTATCACGGCTGGGTGTACGGCATCGGCGGCGAGCTCAAGGGCTGCCCCGGCATGGAGCAGACCGTCGGGTTCGACAAAGGCGACTACGGCCTGGTCCGCGTGCGGCTCGAAACCTGGGGCGGGTTCCTGTTCATCAACTTCGACGGGGAAGCCCCGCCCCTGCTGGAATATCTCGGCGACATGCCCGAAGTACTCGCGGCCTACGACTGCGAAAACCTGGTCCTGACGCGCATCAAGGTGCATGAAGTCGAGTGCAACTGGAAGATCCACATCGAGAACGCGATGGAGGAATACCACCTGCCCTCGGTGCACGGCTCGACGCTGAACCTGCTCGACTTCGAGCATTTCGACGTGCCCGCAAAGGGTGCCTGGATGGCGATCCGGGAAAAGCACAGCGGCACGCGCGCGCTTCTCGAGGAAGACCGCAAGCATGCCTTCCCGGTGATTCCCGGCATTCACGGGCACGCGGCCGAAGGGACCAACTACGTCTGCATCAATCCTTCGACCATGCTCGGCATGACGCTCGACTGCGTTTGGTACATCGAGCTGCATCCGCTCGGCCCGACGCGCACGCGGGTCGTCGTCGGGTCGTGCTTTCCCAAGGCGACCACGCAACTTCCCGATTTTGCAGAGCGGGCCGCGTACTACTACAAGCGCTGGGACAAGTCGATTGCCGAGGACAACCAGATCGCGCGCATCCAGCAGCGCGGTTTGGGCTCGCCGCTGGCGCGCCCCGGCCGGCTCTCGAGCCACGAGTACCTGATCCCGAAGCTCGGCAAGTGGTGGATCGAGCATACGGTCGATCGCGGTGCTGCCCTGAACCGCGAGACAAGGCAGTGGAAATGACATCCGGCAAGTCACGCGCACCCCGGATCCACCTGCATATCGACAACGACACGTCCCTTGGCGAGGTTTTCGAAGTCACCCCGGCCCGGGTGAAGGCATCGCTGAAGAATTTCCCCGCGGTCGCGGCGCGCCTCGACATCACGATGGGAGACGACGGCCATCGGCTGGATGAGCGCCTGCGCACCGCTGATGTGCTGTTTGGATGGAATTTCGATCGGGCCAACCTCGCGGAGCGCGCGCCAAAATTGCGCTGGATCCACGCCCCCGGCGCCGGGATCAACCATTTCATCCCGTTCGACTGGCTGCCGAAGAACGTCGTGTTCACCAACAACCGCGGGATCCATGGAGCCCGCGCCCATGAGTACGCGATCATGGCGATCCTGATGCTCAACAATCGCGTGCCCGAAATGGTGGCCAACCAGCGCAGCGGCAAGTGGGAGCAGGTTTTCAATAGCGGGATCGAGGGGAAGACCCTCCTTGTCATCGGTGTGGGCAGCGTCGGCAGCGGAATCGCGACCTGGGCGAAACGCTTCGGCATGCACGTCATCGGCATCCGGCGCACCGGGCGTCCGCGCAGGCATGTCGATGAAATGCATACGCCCGACGCGCTGCGCAGGCTCCTTCCGCGCGCCGACTTCGTCGCCGTGGCCACGCCAGCGACCGCGCGCACGAAGCAGATGCTGGGTCGCACCGAGATCGGGCTGCTCAAGAAAGGCGCCGGCCTGCTCAACTACAGCCGTGCCGCGCTCGTGGACTACGAAGCGCTGCGCAAGCGGCTCGAAAAGCGCGAAGTGTCCGCGGTGCTCGATGTCTTCGACCCGGAGCCGCTGCCGGCGGCTTCGCCGCTCTGGAAGACGCCCAACCTCATCATCTCCCCCCACTGCTCCTCGGACGATACCGAGCGCTACACGCCCAAGACGCTCGACCTCCTTTTCACCGAGATGGAGCGGTTCATGGCGGGGCGCAGGCTGCGCAATGTCGTAAATCGTGAGCTGGAGTACTAACGCGCGGCCGAAGTGCTGGCGGCACGGGTTTTGCTTTTAAGCATTCGACCTTTGTTAGTATGATGTCGAGTCCAACGGGAGGAAACGATGAAACCAGCGATACGATTCAAGAAGCTTGGAAGCCTCGCGGCCGCAGCTCTGTTCGCGGCCGCCGCAGTTACGGGTGCGGCGCACGCCCAGACGATCAAGATCGGCGCCCCGCTGGCCCTCACCGGCGGTCTTGCCGACGAAGGCAAGAAGCAGCAGATCGCCTACGACATGTGGCTCAAGCGCATCAATGCCGCGGGCGGCATCAGCGTCGGCGGCAAGAAAATGCGCGTCGAGATCCTCCAGTACGACTACCAGACCAACGAACAGCGCGTGCAGCAGCTGGCCGAGAAACTGATCGTCGACGACAAGGTGAATTTCCTGCTCGCGCCCTTCGGCTCGGGCCATACCAAAGTCGTCGCCGGGGTCGCCGAGCGCTACGGCGTGCCCGTGATTGCGACCAGCGCATCCTCGGATTCGATCTTCAACCAGGGCTACAAATACCTGTTCGGCACGCTTGCGCCCAACAGCGGCAGCATCGAGAACCTGCTCGCAGTCGTCACCAAGCAGATGCCCACCGCGAAGAGGATCGCAATCCTGGGGCGCGAGGACGTCTTTCCCAAGGCCATGGCGACGGTGATGAACGATGCCGCCGGCAAGGCCGGCCTGCAGGTGCTGTCGATGGAGTTCTACCCGGTGAACGCGCTGGACCTCGCCACGCCGATCTCCAAGATCAAGTCGCTCAACCCGGACTGGATCTACATCACCGGCTACAGCAAGGACCTGGTGCTCGCGAGAAAGCAGATGGCCGACCTGGGCGTCAAGGCGCCCGTGGTGACGATGATCACCGGCCCGGTCTACAAGGAATTCATCGACTCGCTCGGGCCGCTGGCCGAAGGCGTGACCAGCGCGAGCTGGTGGCACCACAGCGCGCAGTTCAAGGGCGACGATCCCTGGGGATCGACCAAGGCGTTCTACGATGAGTTCGTCGCGCGCGAGAAGTCCGATCCCGACTACGTGCATGCCGCCGCGGCCGCGGCACTCGTGGCCCTGCAGAAGGCCATCGAGAAGGCGGGCACGATCGACAAGGCCAAGGTGCGCGATGCGCTCGCGGCGCTCGACATCGTCACCTTCTACGGGCCGATCAAGTTCAGCGCCAACGGCATGAACGGCGGGCGCGACCTGCCGATCATCCAGGTGCAGGGCGGCAAGGCCGTGATCCTGCACCCGGAAAACATCAAGACGGGCACGCTCCGGCGCGCACCCTGACTCCTGCGGGCACCGGCGCACGATTGCGCTGCGCCGGCGCCCGCCGTCTGTCCACCCCCGCGCCGGCACACCCGGGCGGGTGCTGACGCGGTCAATTCATGGAATACGGTCAAGTCCTTGCCAACGGCCTGATGCTGGGCGCGATCTACGCCTGCATCGCGGTGGGCTTTTCGCTCGTCTGGGGCGTGCTCAACGTCATCAACATGATGCACGGCTCGTTCATCATCCTCGGCGGGTACCTCACGTTCTTCGCCTGGCTGCACCTCAAGGTCAATCCCTTCGTCTCGCTGCTGCCTGTAGCCGCGGTGCTGTTCGCGCTGGGTTACCTGATCCAGTACGCGCTCATCAACCGTGTCGTCACGCGGCCGGTGCTCACGACGCTCACGCTGACGTTCGGCCTGGACATGATCCTGTACAACTTCATGAATCTGGGCTTCACCGCAACACCGCGCCGCATCGTCCTCGACCTTGGGCGCCTCGACCTCGGCGGCGTGATCCTGCCGCTGGACCGCGTCGCGGCGATGGGCCTTGCGCTCGTGCTGACGGGAGTCCTGTACGCAGTGCTGCGCACGTCCCGGACCGGCCGCGCGATCGTCGCCGTGCGCATGGATCGCGATGCCGCCGCGCTCATGGGGATCCGCGTCAACCGCGTCTACGCGATTACCTTCGGCATCGGCGCATTGATGGCCGGGGCATGCGGCGCGCTGGCTGCGGTGGTCTTCCCGATCACGACCAGCGTGACCGGCCTCTTCCTCGGCAAGGCCTTCGTGATCTGCGTGATCGGCGGGCTCGGTTCGGTGCCCGGCGCCCTGGTCGGCGGAATCGCGCTCGGGCTCATCGAGAGCCTCGCCGGCCACTGGCTGGGTCCGCAGAGCGCAATTCTCGCGGGCTTTCTGATCATGCTGGTGCTCCTGATCGTCCGCCCGACCGGCCTGGTGGGCAAGAAGGGCTACGAATGAAGCGCCTGCCCTATGTCCTGTTCGCCCTCTGGATGCTCGCGCTTGCGGCCTCGCCTTTCCTTGCAAGCAACTACATCGTCAAGATCGCGACCTTCCTCGCCATGTACGCGGCGCTCGCGCTGTCCTGGAATTTCATCGGCGGCTACGCGGGCTACCCCTCATTCTCCACCGCGGCCTTCTTCGGCCTCGGCGCGTACAGCGGCGCGCTCATGCAGAACGCCGGCCTCTGGGTCGGCGCCGCGTGGGTGGGGGCGGCAATCGTGACGACCGTATTCGCAGCTCTGCTCGGGTTCGCGATCCTGCGCATGCGGGGCCACTACTTCGCGATCGCGTCGATCGCACTCGTCGAAGTGCTAATGCTGATCGCCTCGACCTGGGCCGGCTTCACGGGCGGCGGCGAAGGCCTCAACGTCAAGATCATGCCCGGAGGTCCCAACTACATCGGCCGCGTGTTTCTCTACACGATGCTCTGCATCATGCTCGCGGCTTTCATCGCCACGGTGCTGGTCGATCGCGGCAGGCTCGGCTTCGGCCTGCGCTGCATCCAGCAGAACGAGGATGCGGCGGACATGGTGGGCGTGGACGTCACGCGCTACAAGACAGCGGCTTTCGCCCTGTCGGCCGTTTTCTGCGGGGCGATCGGCGCGGCGTATGCGTCGTGGGTGGCGTACATCTCGCCAGTCGATTCGTTCTCGATCCTGCTCACGCTCAAGGTGCCGGTCATGGTATTGCTCGGCGGGCCGGGCACCGTGTTCGGGCCGGTGATCGGCTCGGCGGCCTTCGTACTCATGGAAGAGACGATCTGGGCCAAGTTCCTCGACTACCACCAGGCGATCCTCGGCGTGATCATCGTGCTGCTGATCTTCTTCCTGCCCGGCGGCCTTTTGCGGCTCTTCTCGCGCCGGGGCGCGGCATGAGCGTCCCGTTGCTCCAGGTCGACAACCTGAGCAAGAGTTTCGGCGGCATCCAGGCGGTCAGGGACGTTTCGTTTACGCTCGAGGAAGGCGAGATCGTCGGGCTGATCGGCCCCAACGGCGCCGGCAAGACCACACTCATCAACCTGGTGACGGGTGTCTTTCCGGCGAGCAGCGGCAAGGTCACCTATCGCGGAGAGGACGTCACCGGCCAGCGCCCGTTCCAGGCCGCCCGTCGCGGCCTTGCGCGCACCTTCCAGATCGTGCAGCCGTTCCCGGCCATGACCGTGCTCGAAAACGTTGCGGCCGGCGCCTTGTTCGCGGGCGCCGCGGCGTCGCGCGCCGAGGCGGAATCCGCCGCCCTCGCCCACCTTGAATTCGCGGGCCTCGCGGCCCAAGCGCGCCGTCCGGCCGCCTCGCTGACTCTGCCCTCGCGCAAGCGGCTCGAGCTCGCCAAGAGCCTCGCGATGAAGCCCAAGGTCCTGTTGCTCGATGAAGTGAACGCCGGGCTGAACTCGTCCGAAATCGACCACGCCCTGGCGCTCATCCGCAGTATCGCGGCGCGCGGCATCACCATCATCATCGTGGAGCACCTCATGAAAGTCGTGCTCTCGCTCTCGCAGCGCATCCTGGTGCTCCACCACGGCGAGCTCATCAGCGCGGGCCGCTCCGAGGATGTGGTCAAGGACCCGCGCGTAATCGAGGCCTACCTCGGCAGCAAGTTCGCCGAGCGCCAGAAGAAACTGGCGCGGGCGCGGACGCCGGCATGAGCGAGCCGCTGCTGAACGTCGAGCGCCTCGCCGCGGGATACGGCGACGTGCAGGTGCTGTGGGGCGTGGACCTGCGGGTCATGCCCGGCGAGATCACCTGCATCATCGGGTCCAACGGGGCCGGCAAGTCGACGCTCCTGCGAGCCATCTCGGGGCTCGTGCGCATTGGCGCGGGGACGGTCAGCTTTGCCGGCAAATCGCTTGCCGGTGCCCAGCCCCACGAGGTGCTGGACGCGGGCATCGCGCATGTGCCCGAAGGACGCCGCCTGTTCCGCGGCCTTTCGGTTCGCGACAACCTCCTGCTCGGGGCCTACCTGCGCAATTCGGGCAAAGCCGAAATCGAGCGCGACCTGGAGTCGGTCTACGCGATCTTTCCGCGCCTCAAGGAGCGCGAGCGCCAGGACGCGACCACGCTTTCGGGCGGCGAGCAGCAGATGTGCGCGATCGGCCGGGGCATCATGTCGCGCCCTCGCCTCCTGATGATCGACGAGCTTTCCCTTGGGCTTGCTCCGATGGCGGTCGAGCAGCTTAGCGAGGCCCTGATCGAGATCAACCGGCAGGGGCTTGCGATCCTGGTGGTAGAGCAGGATGTCTTCACGGCATTCGAGCTCGGGCATCGCGCCTATGTCATCGAGACCGGCAAGGTTGCGATGCACGGCAGCACCGCCGAGCTCTCCGAGGATCCACGGGTCCAGCAGGCGTACCTCGGGTTGTAGGGCTTAGTCGGCGCTGGTCGCTGTGTAGAGTTTTTTTACTACATCGGCCGCGCCGCCCGGCGCGAAGCCCACGACGAGGAGGATCGGCTTCGACGGGTACTGCGCGCACGCCCAAGGTGACGATCCCCTCGCCCACGATGCTGCATTTTCGCGGCGGGCGCGGCGCGATCTCGCGCGATGCGTACCCGGACATGGAAGACTTCTTCGCCGACGTGGCCACCTGCTACCAGGACGAGATCCGCGCGCTCGGCGAGGCGGGGTGTACTTACCTGCAGCTGGACGACACCAACCTCGCCTACCTGTGCGACCCCAGGATGCGCGAAGGCGCCCGCCAGCGCGGCGACGACCCGGACGAGCTGCCGCGGCGCTATGCCCGCCTTTCGCCGCAGTGCGGATTTTCGAGCACCGACCATGGCAACCAGGTCACGCAATCGGATCAGGAGGCAAAAATGCGCCACGTCGTGGCCACCGCCCGCGAGGTCTGGGGCGAAGCCTGAGCGCAGGACACAGCCCTGCGATAAACTTGCACGAACTCTAAAACAAGAAAGAACAGGCCGATGCAAGAGGCCCTGCAGCTCCCCGCGCGCGCCAAACCACCGAGCATCGAGCTCGAGGAATTGCGCGGCATCTCGCGCACCGTGGCCGAAATCGAATGGCTCTTGCTGATCCTGGTCCTGCTCTACCTGGCCTTCGGCGGGCCGGCCAAGGAGGACGAGGTCGCGATCAGCGCCGCGCTCCTTTTCTACGCGGCGTTCGTGATGTCTTTCCGCTACGCGAATTTCTACAAGCGCGAAACCCGCTGGAAGATCGCGATCGAGACCTGGGCGATGATCGTGTTCATCACCTGGTCGCTGTGGTTCACCGGCAAGCTCGCGAGCCCGTTGTTGAACCTCTACATGCTCGCGGTGATCACGAGCGCGCTTACGCTGGGCAAGCTCACCACCCTGATCGAGGTGGTGCTGATCGCGGCCTGCCATGTACTGCTCGCGGACGCCGACCCGCAGCAGACGCTGTTCACGCTGCGCGGCATCGGCTCGCTCTTCGCGCAGCTCGCGCCGGTCCTGCTGGTTGCGTACGTCACCACGATGTTCTCGGCCGACATCCGCTACGGGCTCAACAAGGCCAAGCTGCTCTCGGAAACCGACGAGCTCACCGGCCTGTACAACACCCGCGGCTTCGCCATCGTCGCGGATCGCCTTTTCGGCCAGGCATCGCGCTACAAGCGCGCGATCAGCGTGCTCATGGTCGACTCGGACAACCTCAAGCAGGTCAACGACACCCACGGCCACGAAGCCGGCAACCGGCTGCTTCGGCAGCTTGCCGAACGCATCCAGGCCGAGCTGCGCTACACCGACGTGCCCGCCCGCTACGGGGGGGATGAGTTCGTCGTGCTGCTGCCCGAGACGCCATCGAAAGGCGCGTGCGACGTAGCCGAGCGGATCCGCGATTCGATGGCAGCCAAGCCGCTCTTGTACGACGGCACTTCGGTGCGCTCGACGGTCAGCGTCGGGGTAGCGAGTTTCCCTGAGGACGGGCATACGATGGACGCACTGGTGGCGCGGGCGGATCGGGCGCTCTACAAGGCCAAGCATGAGGGTCGGAACAAGGTCGTCGCCTTCCAGCCGGAGTAGGTTACTTCTTGCCTGTGCTAAGGGCGACGATCGCGCCGATGACGACGAAGGCGCCGAAGATCTGCAGCGGCGCCATGGCCTGGCCGAGCAGCATCCACCCCATGACCAGCACCGCGATCGGCTCGAAGTTGAGCGCCGCCGAGTTGTTGACCAGCCCGATTCTCGGCAGCACGACGAAAAGCGACGTCACCGCCGCGCTGTAGCACAAGCCCACGAGCACCAGCGCCACCCAGCCGGTCTTGTCGTTTGGCAGCGCAAGCGCGTTCGTCATCAGCGCGAAGGCAAGCATGACCACCGCGATGGTGCCGGTGGCCAGCAGCGTGCGAAGGCGCCCGTCCACGTCCTTGAGCCAGCGCGTGGTCAGGAAGAGCGCCGCGCTGAAAGCGAACGACGCGCCTGTGGCATAGAGCACGCCTACGCCGATTTCGTCCCACCGGCCTGCGAAGCTCGGGGCACCCACCCCGCTCCAGCCGCCGACATCCAGCGCAAGCGCAAGTCCGACCAGCGCCACCGGCATGGCGATGATCGCGCGGGTCGAGGGCCGCTCGCCGTCGACGAACCATGCGGTCAGCGCGATCACGATCGGATAGGTGTTGAAGGCGAGGAGCGCCAGCGCGACCGGGATGAGCGCCACCGCCGAGAAGATGCAGTAGCTCTGCATGAGCAGGAAAAGGCCGATCACGATGCCGCGCGCGCGCGTGGCTCCGGGCAGCGCGAAGGAGACGCGGTTGGCGGCGAGCAGCACGAACACGAACAGCAGCGCGCAAGTGGCGCGAAACGCCACCGCGGTCACCACGTTGGAGCCGTGCTCGAAAGCGAAACGCGCGGCGACGTGATTGCTGCCGAAGACCACGGAGATGCCGAGCAGGATCGCAATGCCTAGCCAGCGTGGAATCGGTTTGCCCTGCAACGCCATCCCTCGGTGAAAGCGTGAAAGGGTATCACCCGGCGCGGGACGAAAGCGCAGCGGCAGGTAGAATTCAGACGATGACGACTTCCCGAGCAATCGCCCTGCGCAGCCTTGCGTCAGCTGGCGCGCGATCAATGCGGCCAGGACAGGCTGAAATGTACCGGTACCGATACACAAACTGGCAGGAGAGCCTCTCCCTGCCTTGTCCGGTCCAATATAAAGTCGTGAATTCATCCTCGTAACGGGAGACAGACCATGCAGCCCCGCGAACGCGTCCCCTTCTCCGCCATCGTCGACCGCCCGCCGCTCGAGCTTCCCGGCGGCGCGCGCATCGTCGTCTGGACGATCGTAAACCTCGAGGTCTGGGATATCGGCAAGCCCATGGCGCGGCAGGTCCTGCCTGCGCCGACCGGCGTGGTGCTCGTGCCCGACGTGCCGAACTGGAGCTGGCACGAGTACGGCATGCGCGTCGGGTTCTGGCGCTTCAAGAAACTGTACGACCGCCTCGGCATCCGGCCGACGGTGTCGATCAATGCGCGTGTCTGCCTCGACTACCCGCGTGTCGCGCAGGCGTGCAAGGACGACGGCTGGGAGTTCATGGGCCACAGCTTCGAGCAGGGCCCGATCCACAAGGAAGAGAACCAGCAGGCGATGATCGAGCGGTCGCTTGACACGCTCGAAAAATTCACCGGCAAGCGCCCGCTCGGCTGGCTCGGGCCCGGCCTCACGCAGACTTTCGAGACGCCCGAACTGCTCGCCGCCGCCGGCGTCAGGTACATCGGCGACTGGGTCTATGACGACGAGCCGACCACGATCCAGACCGCGAAGGGCCCGCTGGTCACGCTGCCGTACTCGGTGGAGAACAACGACATCCCGATGATGATCGTGCAGCACCACGAGGCCTCGTACTTCACGCGCAAGGTCCTCGACACCTTCGACCGCTATTACGAGGAAGGCGCCGAGCGCCCCAAGATCCTCGCCATCGCCATCCACCCGTACATCAGCGGGCAGCCTTTCCGCATCAAGTACCTCGAGGAGGTTTACGCGCGCATCGGCAAGATGCCGGGCGTGCTGCACTGGAACGGCGAGCAGATCCTCGAGTGGTACCAGTCGCAGAACCGAAGCCAGAAAGCGGGGGCCTGACCATGCTGCCGACCGGACGAGCAGAAGGTCTTCGCCGCGAAGGGATGATCGCCGAGTTGGAGTAGATCGATGGCACAGGGCTTGCTACGATCAGGTGTGACGGCGGGCATTCGCCCGCCCACGTTTCCCGGGAGGATCCGTATGCCGCGCGCGTTCGCGAAGTCGTTGTTCATGGTCGCCATGGCGATCTGCCTTGATGCGTCGGCCCAGGCGCCCTTCCCCAACAAGCCGATCAAGATCATCGTCGGCTTCGCGCCCGGCGGTAACACAGACGTCGTCGCGCGCGTAACCGCGGCGCGAATGCAGGACATCCTCGGCCAGGCCGTCGTGGTCGAGAACAAGCCCGGCGCGGGCGGCGTGGTCGCCACCGAGTTCATCGCCAAGGCGCCGCCCGACGGCTACACGCTGCTGATGTCCTCGCTCGGGCCGCATACGGTTTCGCCGTCCCTGCTGAAGTCCGTGGGCTTCGACCCGGTCAACGACCTCGCGCCGGTGAGCAACGTCGCGGTCAATGCATTGCTGCTCATGGTCAATCCCAATGTGCCGGTCAAGTCGGTGCCCGAGCTCATCGCGTATGCCAAGGCCAACCCGGGAAAGCTCAACTTCGGTTCCTCCGGCATCGGCGCGACCACGCATCTCTCGGGCGAGGTCTTCGGCAGCATGACGGGCGCCAGGCTGGTGCACGTGGCGTTCAAGGGCGGGCCGCCGGCGATCGCCGCGCTGCTCGCAGGCGACCTGCAGATGATGTTCGCCAACCTCTCGGACGCGCTGCCGCAGGTGAAATCGGGCAAGCTGCGCGGCCTTGCGGTCACCACCTCGCGCCGTGTAGCGCAGGTGCCCGAGCTGCCCACCGTGGCCGAGTCCGGCCTGCCGGGCTTCAACGTGGCGCCGTGGAACGGCCTCGTAGCGCCGGGGAAGACGCCGCCCGAAGTCATCGCAAAGCTCTCCGAAACGGTTCAGCGCATCGCCAGGGAGCAGGCTTTCCGCGACAAGATGTTCGAGATCGGATCCGAGCCGCTGGGCGATACGCCGGAACAGTTTCGCGCCACGATCAACAACGACATCCAGCGCTGGGGCAGGATAGTGAAGGAAGCGGGCATCAAGGCCGAATAGCCCGCTAAAAACAACAACGGAGACCAGATGAACGAAAGCCAGACCCTGCGCGGGTTCCTTGCAATGGTCGAGCGCGACTACCCGGACGAGATCGCGCGCATCACGGCGCCGGTGCGCACGCATCTCGACATGACCTCACTGGTGTTCGAGCTCGAGCATGCGGGCCGCAGCCCGGTCGTGGTGTACGAGAACGTCGAGGGCCACAAGATGAAGGTGGTCACGAACATCGCCGGCAGCCGCAAGCTGCTGGCCGCGTGCCTGGGCGTGCCGGTTGGCGACCTGCCGAGCGCGTTCCGCGATCGCGTGCAGAAGTACATCCCCTGCGAGACGGTCAAGGAAGCCGCGTGGCAGCAGGTCACGCTCGAGGGCGACCAGGTCGACCTTTCGAAGCTGCCTATCCCGACCCACTTCTCGGTCGATGCGGCGCCTTACGTGACTGCGGGCCAGCTCACGGCCCGCGATCCGCTCACCGGCGTGGACACCACCGGGTTCCACCGCTTCATGCTCACGGGCAAGAATCGCTTGGGCGTCTCGCTGCATTCGCGCCGGCGCATGTACGAGTTCCACAAGCGCGCGGAAGAGAAAGGCCAATCGCTGCCGGCGGCGATCACGCTCGGCATCCATCCGCTGCACTACATGGGCTCGATGGTCTTCGCTTACCCGCCGCAGGTGCGCAAGTACGAGATCATCGGCGGGCTCTTCGGCGAGCCGTACCGGCTTGCGAAAACCGGCGTGCAGGACCTCGAGGCGCCCGCCGGCGCGGAGATCGTCATCGAAGGCGAGATCCTCGCCAACGTGCACGAGCCCGAAGGGCCGTTCAGCGAGTTCACCGGCTACGCGTCCTACCGGAGCACGCAAAACGTCTTCGTCGCGCACCGCGTGCGCATGAGGAGCGACGCGATGTTCCACTCGGTGGCTTCGGGGATGTCGCAGGATCACATCCTCGTGTCGTGCGTCACGCGCGAGGGTGAGATCCTCAATACTCTGCGCCGCAACCTGCCGAATGTCATCGCGGTGCATGTGCCTCACCGCACCTGCGGCGCGTTCCTCGCGATCATCAAGATGAAGAAGTCCTCCCAGGGCGAACCGCAGCAGGCCATCATGGCGGCGCTGGGGACCGAGTTCTACACCAAGTACATCATCGTCGTGGACGAGGACGTGGACATCTTCGACATGAACGACGTCATGTGGGCGGTGGCCACGCGCGTCAAGGCCGAGAAGGATATCGTCTTCATTCCCGGCGCGAAGGGCGCGATCCTCGACCCGACCTCCGACCCCGAGACCTTCACCGTCACCAAGATGGGCATCGACGCGACGAAGCCGCTCGGCAAGGACTTCGCCGAGCGGCTCACCATTTCGGAAGAACAGCGCGCCCGCGTACGCGGCATCCTCGCCGCGTCGGGCATCACCCTTTAACCAGGGTCAGTAAAAGGGGCCAAGTAAAAGGGGCCAGGCTCAGTAAAAGGGGCCAGGCTCAATCCTGACGACATCAGGATTGAGCCTGGCCCCTTTTACGTTTACTTTTACGTTTATTTTAGGTGCCCGGGGGCTTTGGGGCGACCTGCTGCCAGGCTTCGGCACACTGGCTTACCTGAGGGTAGTACGCGTTGGCGCTACGGCAGAAGTAATACGCGGGCGCCTGCTGCAGGGACGAAGGAGCGC
>Ga0163150_10004659_pt1 | contig 18189 bp, 17 predicted proteins | sample OliLakLV19P2IB_FD_148628 | JGI IMG/M metagenome (GOLD analysis project Ga0163150, IMG submission 148628) | Freshwater microbial mat bacterial communities from Lake Vanda, McMurdo Dry Valleys, Antarctica - Oligotrophic Lake LV.19.P2.IB | ecosystem: Environmental > Aquatic > Freshwater > Lake >...
TGAACCGCTGCGGTTCAGGATGGGACGGTCATCGCCTCTCTTACTTGGACAGGAGCGAGGGCTGTGCCACCAATGCGGAACACGGCCGTCTACACGGCGTTAAGCGCAATAATCCGTTAGCAAAGTCCCCATCCCCAAAACAGCGAAGTGCTGCGCAGGGACTTCCCCCGCAAGCGGGGGCAGACAGAGGTTCTGGTATCTTCCTCCGCGTGCGGGGGAAGTGGCTGCGCAGCGTAGCTGCTGCCGACGATGGGGGGACGTGTCAGACCGGCTTCAGATCGCGCAGATAGCGTTTCCAGTTCTCCACGTAGTGTGCGGCTGAGTATTTTATCATTGTTGTCTCGGACTCACCTGATTGGCGGACCACGCGTCCGGGGGCGCCCATGACGACCGAGTTATCGGGAATGACCTTGCCTTCGGTGATCAGTGTGTTGGCACCGATCAAACAGTTCCGGCCGATTTTGGTGCGGTTGAGAATGATGCTGCCAATGCCGATGAGCGTGTTGTCGCCGATTTCGCAGCCGTGCAGCATGACCATGTGGCCGATGGTGACGCCCGTGCCGATGGTCAGCGGTGCCCCGGGGTCGGTGTGAAAGACTGAACCGTCCTGCACGTTTGATCCTTCACCGATCGTGATCAATTCATTGTCGCCGCGGATCGTGACGCCAAACCAGACACTGGCATTCTTCAGCAATTTGACGTTCCCCACGACGGCCGCATTGGGTGCAATCCAGAATTCGCCGGCACCCGGCAGTTGGGGACTTGTGTCACCTAGTCTATATGCGGTCATCTGGTGTCTCTGGGTGTTGGTTCAGGTGGATCAACTGATGCCAGATTGCAAAGGGAAATACGATGTTCGACTTGACGGAACTGGTGGGGTCTTGTGCAGCTGTTCTGACGACGCTGTCGTTCCTGCCGCAAGTCTTCAGAACGTGGAGCACCGGTTCTGCGCACGATTTTTCCTGGATCTGGGTGATCGGCTTTGCTTCGGGATTGTTTCTTTGGCTGATCTACGGTTTAGCGCTGTCGTCCGTGCCGCTCGTGGGCGCGAATGGCTTGACGTTGGCGTTGGTGCTGTTGATCGGTTTCATCAAATGGCGCGGTCGGCTGAGCGTATAGTAAACGGTGCGGTCGCAAAATTGGTCCGCAGGTGTTGTGTTTTTGAAACGGCTCCGGTTTGCACGCTCAGCGGTCAGCGCACGAGTTGACGTGTGCTGTTTCAACGAAAAAGCGCGGTGTCTGGCTCAGTTTTCACCCACTCGATTTTGGATGCCTGGTCGCGCCTTCCACTATACGCACGCGGTGTACCGACTACAGGTGGCAGCCCGAAAACCTGCAACTTTCCGGCGTTTACCCACCCTGTCCTGGTGGCGAACTCTAAGTTGCGCGCGCCTGAGTTGCTTTACTGCTTACCCTAATAACAACTCGCGTAGTTCCGTAATAGCCTGAGTGTGCCAGTGTTCGCGTCATCAGAATTTTGGGGTGGCGTGCATGACGTACAGAGCGGCTTTGGTGAGTGCTGCAGCGGTGTTTGCCTTGGCCGTGCCCGCGAGCGCGTCGCGTTTGACCAGCTGGTATGGCGCAGTTGAAGGCGGCGCCAACTGGGTCGAGGACTTCGGACTCGAACAATATGTGACACCGCTGGGGCCGCCAGCCACGTCTTCGACTTTGCATGAAGACATGGGCTGGGCAGCGTTGGGCGCGATCGGCTATGGCTTTGACAATAACTGGCGGTTTGAAGTTGAAGGCGGCTATCGCCAGAACGGATTCGACACTTTGACACCCGCCGCCGGCGTTGCGGCACCGGCGACTGGTGACCTGGCTGAATATACGTTGATGGCGAACGCGTTGTATGACTTCACGTCACCAGGCGGTGTTACGTTGTCGATCGGCGGTGGCGTCGGAGCGGAGTATGCGCGCTTGACGTCTGCGTCTCTGGCGCCGGTGTTCAGAGGCGGCGACACCTCTCTGGCATTTCAGGCGATTGCAGGCCTGAGCGTGCCGGTGTCAAGCTGGCTCGACCTGACAATGAACTACCGCTTTCTTTATGTCCCGTCCCTTAATCTTGAAGATGATAGTACGGTGACGCCGTCGGTGGCGCACGTCGATATCAAAGATGTCAAAAAGCACACCGTGTCGGTTGGATTTCGTTTTGGCAGCCGCGGTGACTCGGCTCCTGCCCCACAGGTGATGGCACCGCCGCCGCCTCCTCCTCCGCCGCCGCAAATTGCGCGGCAATACATCGTCTTTTTCGGCTACAAGAAGTGCAGCATCACGGCCAATGCCGATGAGGTGTTGAGCGAGGCGGCCAATGCGGCGCGCCGTCTGGGCATTGTGTCGGTTTTGATTTCGGGCCACACAGATTCCGTCGGATCAGCGAGCTACAATCAAGGGCTGTCGCAATGCCGCGCCAACGCCGCCAAGACCAATCTGGTGAGCAAGGGCATATCGGCAAATGCGATCACTGCAAATGGTCACGGAGAAAATCAGCTTTTAGTGCAAACAGGCGACGGCATGAAGGAGCCCCAAAACCGGCGTGCCACTGTCGACCTGAATTAAAAGAATACTACCCCTTCCCCAAAACCTTTGGCGGAGCGAAAGCTCCGCTTTTTTTTCGCCTGTCAGGCGTATTTGGCTCCGTCATTGAACACTTAAATTTGCGTTGAGTGCGTGCCATCCCGATTGCAACCGTGCAAAGATGGGGCGCGCGGTCATCGCCAAGCGCCGAAGGGACGTCAATGCTATCTCGCCTGGGCACCGTTTTGCTGTTCCTGACGGGCGGTGCCATCGCGCTCGCCTGGTTCACGGGATTTGGATTTACGATTCCGATCGAGAAGGCCGTGAAAGCCGAAGTGACGGCCATGTCGTCGCCAGGGCTGATTAACCTCAAAATCCTTGGTGCGCTGGAACGTGACGATATTGAAGAAGCGGACATGTATGTCGAAGTCGCGAAGTTTTTGGGGTACGAGATCCCGGAAACGACCATTCTAAAGCTGAATGATGCGCATGAATTGTCGGCGACCGTGGTTCGCAACACGTATCAATTTGGACAGGGTTTTGTCACGGGTAAGGGTGACACGAACTCTGGACTTGCCGGTGCGGTCACTTCGGATTTGACCGTGATCGGCGACTTGCGTGACATCACTTTGGAAGGCACGAAGATGCTGTCCGGCCAGGAGTACAGCGAGCTGATCCTGGGTCTTTCGGTGGTGGGCATCGGCGTGACGGCGGCGACGATTGCAACGGGTGGCGGCGGCATTGTGGCGAAGGCCGGCATTTCCCTTTTGAAGGCGGCCAAACGCGGCGGGCGGCTGACAAACGAGTTTGCGGCGCTGTTGACGCGCATGACGGGCGACGCGGTGAACTTTCCGTTGCTCCGCCAAACGCTGCGCGGGGTTGATCTGACCGACCTCACCAGAACTCAGCGCGTTCTGTCGGATTATGGACGCAATGTCAGGGGCGCGCGCCTGCTGCCGGTGCTGACGCGCCTGGGCGACGTCAACGCTGCTGTGGGGCCTGCGGAAACCATTCGCCTGATGAAATTCATGAAGACCGGCGAAAATCTGGATGACATTGCGCACATGACCAAGCGTTTCGGCGTGAAGTCCCGCGGTATCATGGAACTGACCGGCAAGATCGCTTTGCGGTCATTCAAGACCAGCTTCAAGATGATTGAGTGGCTTGCCGAGTCGCTTGCGGCTCTCATTGTGTGGATCGTGGGTTTGATTGGGATGGCGCTGATGCGCGGGGTCAGGATGTTTTCGCGTCGAACCGCCTGAGCGACAGGAACTCGACGTTGATCGGCGGCAGTTGGTCTTGCGCCAGGCAGGCCAGGGCCTCGCCCAAAGCCGGCGCGAATTTGAATCCGTGGCCGCACAGGCCAACACCCACGATGATGCGTTTTGATCCCGTCAAGCGGTCGATGATGAAGTGACCGTCGGACGTCATGGGGTAGGCGCAAACTTTTGAGTGCGTGGGGCCGTTCAGGTCCGGCAGATATTTGCGCGCCAGATGTTGGATGCTTTGGCTGTCTTGCGCTGTGATCGTGCGGTCCAGTTCGGCGATGTTGACCACATCGGCGCCACTTAAATGCTCGGCGACTTTTACACCGCGTCCGTCGATGTCGGGGAAGCCGTAGAACGACTTGCCATCGCCGGCATCGATGATGAAAGGTTTGAAGCCCGAGGACAGTGAATAGCGCCCCGCAGGGTCTGCGAACCAGTGCAGGGTTCTGCGTTCAGTTGACAGTTGGGGTGCGAGTGCGGGCAACAGTTCCGGGGACCAGGCTCCGGTTGCGATGACCAGTTTGCGGGCCGATATTGTGCCGCGATCAGTCTCGACGTCGACGCAGTCATTCCGTTCGCTGATGGCTTTGACATGCGTGCGAGTCATCATTCTGGCGCCTGCGCGGCGTGCCTGATCCGACAGGCACTGAATGGCCATTTCGCATTCGACGAAGCCACCTTCGAGCTCGGTGAATGATGACCAGTCGCCGGGCAAGGTCAGCTGATTGCTGAGCCCTTTCGCGTTGTGCTCAAGCCGCACGTTATGCGTCTGCGCTGAGGCGAGTGAAGCCTTGATAAATTTGTTACCGGGAGAGCCCGCATAGAACACGCCCGTCTGGTGAAAGAGGCGCGCGGAGGCTTCGCGCTCAAGCTCTCGCCACAAGCCGATCGCGCGCCGGACGAGGGGGACATATTTCTCACCTTCGCTGTAGGCCACGCGCAGCAGGCGGGTCGCGCCGTGCGAACTGCCCTGGTCGTTGGGGATATCGGATTTATCAATGCCAATGACATCACGGCCGGCGCGCGCCAGGTTCCAGAGCGTAGCAATACCAGCAGCGCCAAGGCCGATGACGGCATATTCAGCGGTTGAGTGCGATGTCATGTAGTCTCCCGTGCAGAGTGCACGCTATACCGAACTGCGGGAATTCGGAATGTATGCGAGGGTGAGCGCGCCCCACCTCCCCTGCAGCAGCAACTGTTGCGCAGGTACTCCCCCCGCAAGCTGGAGGGAGATGCCGCCATTGTTTGTCTCTTCCCCCGCTTGCGGGGGAAGTGGCTGCGCAGCACTTGCTGCTGCAGACGATGGGGGGACGCGCAATGAAAAACCCCTGCCCTTCTGGTGAAGGACAGGGGCGCAACGTGCGTCAGTCGAAGATCAGAATGAGGGGTTCCAATGCCAGTTCAGGCGGGCGGTTACGGTGTGAAGCGTGGCTTCGATGTCGTGGACAACTGGTTCTAACTCATTATCGATGGTTGAATGTTGGTCTTCCTCAAGGCTGATGAAGTTGTACTCGAGGCCGAACGACACGTCGGGCGACAACATATGCTCGAAGCCACCGCCCACGGTGTAACCACCATGATTTTCGCTTGAAGAGAAAGTTCCTCTTTCGACACCACTGTCGTCGGCAACGCTGTGCTGAATGTCGGCCACTGCATATCCGCCTTTGATGTAGAGCAGCGAGTTTTGCCACGCAAATCCGGCCCGCGCCGATGCAGACGCATTCCAATCGGACTCCGCAGTCTCAACGTCGTCCCCCCCGTGCAATTGTGTTTCATCAAGATCCGATGCAGACCCAGACAGCTCGATGCCAAACACAAACGATGACATTTGGAAATTGTACCCAAGTTGGGCCCCACCAAGTACTCCACTCGGTGAAAAGTCAAATGTCGAGCCGGCGGCAAAGTTATAGAAATCAACGATGTTGGATACGTGCGTCGTGTCGATGTCACCCCAGAGGCCACCAGCGTGGCCGCCGATGTAGAAGCCTGACCATTGACCTGCGGCCGTGGCTGGTGTCGATGAAATTGTGGCGAGTGCTAGTGCAGCGGAAGCCAAAAGAAATTGCTTAGTCATGACATAACCCCATTCTTGTTGTTGGAGACGCTGCCTTTTTGGCTTCATGCGTCGAATCATTGTTTGGACAGGCTAGACGCCGGGGTGGGGGCTCAACACCAATGAGAGCGCGAAATCGTGCACGCTTCGCAACTTAACAACGCCGAATCAGTGATTCGTGTTGAAAATACTTACAATCAAGCAGCAAATTTATTGGGGCACCGGACCGGGTGTGGCGCAAATCCGGCGAAGTTGGGTGATTTAGGTGCGGATACTGGTTGGGTTTAAAAGGGGGCAGCGGGCCACTTCCCCCCTTCGTCTGCAGCGCCTTGCGGCTCGCAGCCACTTCCCCCGCAAGCGGGGGAAGACAACGGAACTTCTGTCTGCCCCCGCTTGCGGGGGAAGTGGCTGCGCAGCGGTAGCTGCTGCAGACGATGGGGGGAAGTGGTGCAGAGGTTAGTTTACTAGCTCCAACGCGATTGCTGTGGCCTCGCCGCCACCGATGCATAGCGAGGCGATGCCCTTTTTTGCACCGCGGCGTTGTAGGGCGTTTAACAATGTCACGACTATGCGGGCGCCCGAGGCGCCGATGGGGTGACCCAGCGCGCAGGCGCCGCCGTTGACGTTGACGATATCCGGCGCCAGACCCAGGTCGCGCAAGGCGATCATGGCGACGACCGCGAAGGCTTCGTTGATCTCGAAAAGATCGACTTCGCTTTTCTTCCAGCCGGCGCGCGAGAGTACTTTTTCGATGGCGGCCGCTGGTGCTGTCGTGAACCAGCGCGGTTCGGCGGCGTGGCTGGATTGTGCGACAATGCGGGCGATAGGTTTGAGGCCGTGATTTTGCATGGCGTCACCGCGTGCGAGCACCAGAGCTGCTGCGCCATCTGAGATCGATGAAGAATTGGCGGCGGTGACAGTGCCGTCTTTGGCGAAAGCGGGTTTGAGGGTTGGAATTTTGGCAGGGTCGGCTTTGCGCGGTTGCTCGTCAGTGTTGATGGCAGTGTCGCCACCCTTGCCGCGCACTGTGACGGCGGCGATTTCGGCCTCGAAGCTCTTGTCGCTTTGCGCGCGTTGAGCTCGCTTGAGGGACTCGATTGCATACGCGTCTTGTTCGGCCCGGGTAAATTGATAATGGCGCGCGGCCTCTTCCGCATAGGTTCCCATCAGGCGCCCTTCATAGGCGTCTTCCAGACCATCGAGGAACATGTGGTCCTTCACTTCCGCATGACCCAGACGCATGCCACCGCGAGCTTTTGGCAGCAGGTAAGGCGCGTTGGTCATCGACTCCATCCCGCCGGCCACAATGATGCCGGCGCCGCCCTGCCCCAGTTGATCGTGGGCCAGCATCAAGGCTTTCATGCCCGAGCCGCAGACTTTGCTGACTGTCGTGCAGGGGACAGAGTGCGGAATGCCGCCGTGGATCGAGGCCTGGCGCGCGGGGGCCTGGCCAACGGCCGCAGGCAGCACGCAGCCCATGTAGACTTCGCTGATGTGGGCGGCATCGACGCCTGCACGCTCAATCGCCGCGCGAATAGCCGCCGCACCCAGTTGGGGTGCGGACAGACTTGCAAGCTCGCCTTGGAAACCACCCATCGGCGTGCGCGCCATGCCGGTGATGAAAATGTCGTGTGGCTTCATGATTGTCTGACCTTAAATGCCGTCGCCGTCCAGATTGGCATGGATGCCGCACTCGTCTTTGTCAACACCCGACCAGCGGCCGGAGCGATAGTCTTCGTCGGTGCGTACGCGCTGGGTGCACGGCATGCAGCCGATCGACAAAAACCCGTCATCGACCAGCGGATGGCGCGGCAGATCGTGCTTGAGAATATGCTGCTTCAGGTCTTCCAGCGTCCAGTTCCACAGCGGATTGATCACAAAGCGCGAACCGTTGAGTTCGATGGGAGAGATGGCGCTGCGCGACAGCGTTTGAAAGCGCTTGCGGCCCGTGATTTCGGCGTCGAAATCCGTCAGCGCTCTTTGAAGCGGCAGCACTTTGCGAAAATTGCAGCAGGCGTTTGGATCGCGCGACCACAGCGTGCCTTCAGGATCGAGTCCGGCGGTGTCCTTGGGATGAGGCCCGAGGGCGCGAACGTCCAGCAGTCCAAGTTTTTCCTGCAGGCGATCGCGATAGCGCAAGGTTTCACCAAAAAGTTTGCCAGTGTTCAGGAAGATGACCGGCGCCGATGGATCGACTTCGGCCAGCAAATGCAGAAGCACGACGGACTCAGAGCCGAAGGACGAAACGATTGCCGTGCGCCTGGGAAATTCTTCGATGATGATGGCGCGCAGCAACGCAGTGGCATCGGCCCCCGCCAGACGCTGGCGCAGCAACGCCAGACGCGCCTTCAGTTCCGGTGACTGACCTGCTTGAGCAATGTTGTCAAAGATTCGCGGTGCGGGAGGTGGTGCGTCGCGTTTTGCGGGGCGCGTTGCGAGCGCGGGACTGCTTGTCGTCATAGCGGCGCAGGCTCTTCAAGCCAGGACTCTTGTTCCATGAGCTGAGAGGTTCGCTTGATGACCTCGTCCTTTGAGGCACCTTGATCGCGCCAGAGCACCCGCGCTTCGGCGATGCGCCGCACGCGGCCTTCCCACTCTGGACCGAACCGGTCCGACAGGTGAGTTTTCAGTTTCTGGGCGAGAGCTGGGGCCTTGCCGCTGGTGGAGACTGCAATCGACAAATCTCCTCGCCGCACGAGAGCGGGCACATGGAAGTCGCAGAGGTCTGTCACGTCTTCGACATTGACCAATGCGCCTGCCGCGCGTGCCATCGCCGCCATGCGTGCAGCATCGACGGAGGGCAGTCCTGCGATAAAAACAATCGAGGCACCTTGGAACTCGAACTCGTCAGGCAGCCGCTCATAGAGAACCGCCTCGGCGTGGCACGCCCAGCCATCCTGATCGGTGACGTAGAGAAATATGCGCTCGGCGCCGGCGCTGTGCGCGTATTCAAGCCTTTGCTGTGCCGGGGTTCCACGGCCCACGACCATAATTTTGCGCTGAGCGACATCGACGAAAATTGGCAGCATGAGATTCGGGCCTGATCTGAATTCTACATCCAGATAGACAGTCTTTGCGCAATTATCAACTACTGGTGTAAATTAAACTATATTACACAAAATGTATGTTTTATTTTAGCTTTTCAACATTTCAGTGATTGTTACCGCGATTTTTTCGCCCTGTACGACGATATCTCCACGGGCAACAGGATGGTTATTAGCCAAGATCACGACCTGATCAGCCTGCTTTGAATCGAGTTCGATTACTGCGCCGCGCCCCATGCGCAGGAGTTGCTGCATCGGCAGCTTGGCGCGGCCGACGACTACGGAAATATCCACTTTCACTGTATCGAGTGAAGAACCTGACATAGATGTTTGATCCCGATGCTTGGAGGCATCCACTTTAGTGCCGGAGGCCTTACGTGATCGTTAAGCCGCAGGAATCCATCAGTTGGCGCATGAGTAATGCGCCGGTGGCCTATGGGGACGCGGTTGCGCTGATGGAACGGCGCGTGGCGTTGATTGCCGGTGGCGAGGCGGGGCCGCTGGTTTGGCTGTTGGAGCATCCGGCGCTTTACACTTCGGGGACCAGCGCCAAGGCAGACGACCTTCTCGCCCCTGCCCGCTTTCCGGTGTTTGCAACCGGGCGCGGCGGGCAGTTCACCTATCACGGCCCGGGCCAACGTGTAGCCTATGTGATGATGGATATACGCCAGCGCGGCAACGATGTGCGGCGGTTTGTGTTTGATCTGGAAGAGTGGCTGATCCGCACACTTGCCCATTTCAATGTCCGCGGTGAGCGGCGGGCTGGGCGGGTTGGAATTTGGGTTGGGCGCAAAGGCGGGCGCGAAGACAAAATTGCGGCGCTGGGGATCCGGGTGCGGCGCGGGATTTCCTTTCACGGGGTTTCGTTCAATGTCGAGCCCGACCTCGAACATTTTTCTGGCATCGTGCCGTGCGGTATTTCCGGACACGGTGTCACAAGCCTCGCCGATCTGGGCATCACGGCCACGATGCACGACGTCGATCTGGCACTGCGGGCGGCGTTTGAAAGCGTGTTTGGGGCGACAGTGGAGGAGGCCGGGTAGATGCAGGGTTCAGTGGAAGGCCCCCATCCCCTGCAGCCCACCTTCGCCAAGGGGCTTCGCGGGCGCAGGTACTTCCCCCGCAAGCGGAGGAAGACAGAAGTTCTGATGTCTGCCCCCGCTTGCGGGGGAAGTGGCTGCGCAGCGAAGCTGCTGCAGACGATGGGGGGACGTGGCGTACTATTGATAGTCAGCAAGCGTTGCCACGAAACTGGTCAGCCAGGCGTTGGTCTGGAAGGCATCGATGACGCGATGGTCGATGGTGAGAGATACATAGGCCATCGGGCATATCTCAACTTGATCGTCGCGCACGACCGCACGCTTTTCGAGTTTGCCTACGCCAAGAATTGCCGATTGCGGCTGGTTGATGATGATGGGCGCAGCTATGAGCGAGCCCGACACGCCGTGATTTGAAATCGAGAAGGTGCCGTTCTGGACGTCGGCTGGCGCGAGTTTGCCGTCGCGGGCCTTGGCCGTCAGCTGCGTCAGGTTTTTCGCAATCTCGAGCAACGACAGGATTTGTGCTTGCTGGATGACCGGCACGATCAATCCTTTTTCGCCGAGCGCCGTGCCGACGCCAATGTTGATGTCGTCGTAGATTTCTACGTAGTCTTCGAACCAACGGCCATTGACGGCGGGTGCGGCTTTCATGGCGGCGGCAGCGGCTGCAATGAAATAGGCGGTGAACGTGAGATTGGCGCCGTTTCGCACGAAAGCCGCCTTGTGTTCGTTGCGGTGGGCGATGATCGCAGTGAAATCGGCTTCAAAGACCGAGGTCACGTGAGGGGCGGTGCGGACCGATTGCGCCAGATGCCCGGCGATGCGCTTGCGTATGGAGTCGTGCGGGATGCGAGTGGCACCGGGGCGCTGGGGTTTCGCCTGGCGGCGTTCGATCTCGGCCTGAATGTCTTCTCGGGTCAGGCGCGGACCGGCGTTGGGGACACTGTCAGCGTCGAGACCATGTTCGGCCAGCAAGCGGCGAATGCCGGGAGGTACTTGCTCTGGCGGCGATGATGAGGATGTGACGCCGACCGAATTGGAAATTCGTCCCAGCACTGTCCCCGGTTGAACTTCGGCATCGATGTCCAACAAAATCTCGCTCAAGACGCCATCAGCCGGAGAGGCAATCTCTACCGCAACCTTGTCGGTTTCGATTTCCACGACCGGGTCGTTGAGAGCAACGCGGTCGCCAATTTTCCTGAGCCAGGTTTTGACAACGGCCGTTGTGCCTTCTTGTTCGGCTGGGACAACTATGTCGGTGCGTGAAATCATCTAGGACCCGATCAGTTCTTGAATTTTATTGCGTATCTTTTCGACCGATGGCAAGGCCCACTCAAGCAGTGCCGGGTTATGCGGGCTTGGGATATCGGGCATGGCCAGACGCGAGACCGGCGCATCGAGATCGAAGAACGCATGCTCTGCGACGACGGCAGCGATTTCTCCGCCAAAACCGCCGGTGATCAGGTCTTCATGGACGATCAGGCAGCGCCGCGTGCGCTTGACCGAAGCCAGCACCCCGTCCCTGTCCCACGGCATCAAGGTGCGAAGATCCAGAATTTCAACGGAGGCGCCGTCCGCTGCCAGTTCGCAGCGTTCAACCATCGCGCCCCAGGTGACAATCGTCAGGTCATCGCCCTGGCGCGTAATGCTGGCTTTGCCGTACTCCAGAACATAGCTGTCGCCGGGGTACGGGCGGCGCGCCGAGGCCGCGTCGAGCATGGCGCGATGCTCAAAGAACATCACGGGGTCGTTGCCGCGCAAGGCCCGGCGCAACAGGCCTACAGCGTCTTGGGCGTTTGAAGGTACCGCTACTTTCCAGCCCGGCGCGTGGACGAACTGTACCTCGTTGGTTTGGCTGTGCCAGGGATCGCCGCATTTGAAGAACCCGATGGGCATGCGCACGACCATGGGGGCCGCAAACCGGTTGTTGGTCCGCCAGCGCATGGTGCCGCAATCGTTGATCTGCTCGGCTGCCGGGTCGGCGTATTTTCGGAATTGAATCTCAGGGACAGGCATGAGGCCCGCGAGCGCCATGCCGACCGCGCGGCCAATTATGCCTTCTTCCGATAGGCTGGTGTCAAAGACGCGGCTGGCGCCGAATTTGTCTTGCAAGCCCAGCGTTACGGCATGAACCCCGCCTTTGGGGCCGACATCTTCGCCGAAGACGAGGACATTCTTGTTGACCGACAGCTCCTGGTCGAGCGTGCGGCGGATGGCGGTCACCATGTTGATGCGCTGCCCTTCGCCGCTCGGGCTGTTCGAGCCGGCTGGCGCCTTGTAACCCGTAGCTGCCTGACCTCCTTTGGTCTGCATTTCATCTTCGAAGAAGACGTGCTTCGGGGTGCGTGCGAGGTTGGCGACCGGACGATTTTCCGCCTCGCTTCGCGCCACCTCGACGGCGGCTTTGGCGTTTGTGGCACTCTCCTGCCATTGCGCCTCGCTCATCTTGGCTGGCACCAGTAAAGCGTGCAATTTTGGCAGCGGGTCGCGGGCGCGTTCGGCGGCTATTGTGTCTTCTGCTTTGTAGACTTGCGTATCCTGGAATGAGTGGCCGCTCAGACGGGGAACGGTAAGACGCAAGAGTGCCGGTCCGCGCCGCTCGCGCACATGGCGCACGGTGCTTACGATCAGGTCTGTAGCTTGTGCAGGATCGGTGCCGTCACCGGAAACAACGTGAAGATTTTTGTAGCTCTTGAAATTTGCGGCGCAGTCGCCACCGGGCACCTGCAGGCTTGAGGGGACCGAAATGCCGAAGCCGTTGTCTTCGATAAAAAACAGCATCGGCAATTCCAGCACTGCCGCCATGTTCAGCGCCGCCCAGAAGCCGTTGGTCGCGACCGAGGCATCACCGCCCAGTGCAACCGCAATCGCATCGGCACAGCTGTGATCGTTCAAAACCGTGCGCCGGTATTCCAGCGCCTGGGCCCAGCCGGCGGTGGGTGTGTATTGCGCTCCAACGCCGCCGCACATCGGCAACGCAGACGGTCCGGTTTGATTTGGGTAGTTGAAAACGGCACCGATGTCGCGGCCGTCTGAATATCCGCCCGCGCGCGCCATCGACGAGCCCAGCGCATCGGCAAGACTGACGCCCAGCGTCAGCAGCACCGGACGCGAACGATAGTATCCACAGATCGCATCGTTCCGGTTTGTAAGCTGCGTTCCCAGAATGATTTGGGCCAGGTCGTGCCCCCGGGCCGAGAACTGATAGAAAATTTTCCGCTCGGGTACGAGCCGGGTTTCTTCCAGCTCATCAAGGGCGCGGGAGGCGTGGATCAGCCAGGCCACGCGGCTCCAGTCGATGGGGATCACGCTTTTTCCGGCTCTTTTAAATAGACTTCGACGGTGCCTTTCATTTTGACAGTCATGGCGTTGCCTTTGCGGTCGCGGGAGTTGCCGACAGAAAGTCGCACCCAGCCTTCGCTGACGCAGTATTCTTCGACGTTCGTCTTTTCTAGGCCGTTAAACCTAACACCCACGCCCCGCGTGAGCAGTTCTTCGTTGTAAAACGGGCTGTCAGGAGTGGCACTCAAACGGTCGGGAAGTGTGTCTGTCATAACCTAGGCCTCATGGTAACCACCGTCCTATACCCTCTCAATCGTTGACTTTGAAGCGGGGTAACAGGCGATATTGCCGCTTGAGCCTTGAAATGAGGGGGTTGCGAAGGCGGACGATGCTGGCTTCACTGATTTCGCGCGTGGTGGCTACGTGTGTCCGGCACGCTTCGACGGTTGCTATTGCCTCGCTCCTGCTGGCGCTTTTGAGCGCTGCGTTCGTGGTCACCCATTTCAAGATGAACACCGACACGACCAAAATGGTGTCGCCGGAGCTGGCGTGGCGCATGCAACAGGCCGCCTTTCAGAAGATATTTCCTCAACCGGCAAACCAGATCATCATCGTCATTGATGGGCAGACACCAGAGAGCGCTCAAGAGGCGGCGAATTCGCTCATGAGCGCGTTGGCGAAACGGCCGGAACAATTCATGACGCTCAGGATGCCGGGCGGCGGACCATTTTTCGAGCGCAATGGATTGCTGTTTCTCGATCTGCCGCAGACGCAGTCGGCTGTGGAGCAAATCATCGCTGCGCAACCATTACTGGGATCATTGGCAGCGGACCCGTCTTTGCGCGGGGTGATGGATTCACTATCGACCGCCCTGGTGGGTGTCGAACGCGGGGAAATCACGCTGGACCGCCTGGCGCGGCCGATGTCGGAGATGAAGACGACCCTGGACCGGTTGCTTGCTGGGCAGGCGCGCCCACATTCGTGGCGCCGGATGATGATGGAGGGCGAGCCTGATCTACGCGAAACGCGCCGCATTATCGAGGCATTGGTGAAACTCGATTTCGGCACTTTGACACCGGGTGGAAAGCCCAGCCAGCTGATCCGCGACACGGCGCGCTCGTTGGGATTGACGCCTGAGAATGGCGTCACTGTACGTCTGACAGGGCCGGTACCAATTTTTGACGAAGAGTTTGCGACGCTGACCGATGGAGCGGCACCCATCGCTTCGGCCACGATCGGGTTCATGCTGTTGATGCTGTGGCTCGCCTTGAGGTCCGGCAAGTTGATCTTGAGCGTTGTTGGTACGATTTTGACCGGCTTGGTCATCACGACGGCGCTTGGGCTTTTTTTGGTCGGCGCATTCAACATTATATCGGTTGCCTTTGTGGCGTTGTTTGTGGGGCTTGGCGTTGATTTTGGCATTCAGTATTGCGTGCGCTATCGCGATGAGCGCCACACGAATGACAATCTGGATCGCGCAATCGTCGCGGCGGCGCATGGCATTGGCCCCTCGCTCACCTTGGCAGCGTTGGCGATTACGGCGGGGTTCCTGGGATTTTTGCCGACGAGTTATCGTGGCGTGGCCGAGCTTGGACTCATTGCAGGGACAGGCATGCTGATCACATTTTTCCTGAGCCTGACGTTGTTGCCCGCGCTGATCAAACTGCTCGGACCGAGGGCGGAAAGTCGCGAGGCAGGCTATGCCAGCCTGGCGCCGCTTGACGCATTGCTGGCGCGGCGGGCGCCTGCATTTATTGGCGGAGCCGTCTTGCTTGGTGGCGTTGCCCTCGCGCTGTTGCCGATGGTGACGTTTGATTTCAATTTGCTCAACCTGCGCTCGCGGAAAGTGGAATCGATCTCTACTTTGCTCGATCTGGCGCATGATCCGGATCGTTCTCCCAATGCGATGGATGCACTGGCGCAGACACGCGAAGCCGCAATGGGGCTGGCGGCAAAGTTCGAAGCCCTTCCCGAAGTTGCCAAGGTGGTGACGATTGAAACGTTTATTCCCAAGGATCAGGACGAGAAATTGGCGTTGATTGCCGATGCATCAATGCTGCTCGACATTTCACTCAATCCGGCCGGGATCAAGCCCGCACCCAGTGATGCGGAAGTGATTGAAGCTCTGCGCCGCACCGGTGCCGCGCTGCGCAATGCGGCCTTGACAGCGGCGCCCGGCCCGGCGGGTCTTGCAGTTTCATTGGCTGACAGCTTTGAGCGGATCGCTGCGGGCGACGTCAAACTGCGCCTGCAGGCGGCGAATGTATTGACGGGCGGATTGCAGACCATGCTTGGTAATATCCGAAGCCTGCTGCAAGCCGAAACGGTGACACTTGAGTCTCTGCCGAAGGACATCGCGCGCGACTTCATCGCACCGTCGGGCGAAGTGCGGGTGCGCATCTACCCCAAGGGGGACCCCACCGACACGGCAACCCTCTCACGGTTTCGCGCCAGTGTTTCGCGCATGGACCCGGCCGCAACCGGCGTCCCCGTATTTTTGGAAGAATCAGGCAAGACCATTGTCGGCGCCTTTGTGGAGGCGGGTTTTTGGTCACTGCTGGTAATTTCGATGCTGCTGGCGATGGCGCTGGGCAGCATGCGCGACGTGTTTGTCAGCCTGGCACCGCTGGTGCTCGCGGGCGCGCTGACGCTTGCTACATGTGTGGTTCTGGGGCTGAAACTGAATTATGCCAACATTATCGCCCTGCCGCTGTTATTTGGCATTGGGGTGGCGTTCGACATTTATTTCGTGATGGCGTGGCGCAATGGCGCGCGCTCTTTGTTGCGTTCGCCCTTGACTCGCGCAGTGATGTTCAGCGCCGGGGCCACATCGTCCGGGTTTGGCGCCTTGTGGTTTTCAAGCCATGTTGGCACATCGAGTATGGGAGCGCTGCTGATGATATCGTTGGGTTGGATTTTGCTGGTGGTGTTGTTTGTGCTGCCGCCGTTGATGCAATTGACGCACGCTGACACTAAGAACTCGTCATGAGCTTGCCGCTGATCTCGTTGAGTTTTTTTACCAAGGCCGGCGCGCCCCCACTTTTGATGGTTGACGCGAAGTCCGCGCGCTTTGTGGCGATCTGGCTGACATATTCGTAGATCACATCGATGAACTTTGGAGCGCCCGCAGTTTCACGCATGCGATAGACCAGATTCACGGGCTTTTGGCCTTGCGGAATGATCTGGGACTTCACCAACGTGTCGGCGCCGCGAATTTCAACCTTAGGATCTACCGAGAACAATTGGCCTTTGAATTCGTCGAAGTTGCGCGCGTAGCTTGCAACCGTCATGCGGCGGAAGGCTGTGATCAGGGATTTGTGATCGTCATCGCTCATCGTGGACCAGGCGGGGCCAACAGCGAATTTGGTCATGGCCGGCAGATCGAAGGCGGCATCAACGCTGATTTCAAGTTTTTTGTACCGGCCTTCGATACCAAGCGCCTGGCCCTGTTTCATTGTGTCGATGAGTGCGCCGTGGAATTTTTCGACGACGGCGATGTTGGGGTCGGTTGAGGCGGCGTTCGCGGAACCGGCACTCCAGAGGCATAGAACGCATGCCAAGACTTTCAACGCAGACATTGTTTCCTCCGTTACACGAACCGGGCGTCAGCATAGCTGATTCAGGCGGCGGTGCCATTATTCTGCAAAATTGCCTGCGCGGCCTTGACTGCCGTTGCCAACGAGGCTTGCAGCAGGTATCCGCCGGTCGGGGCTTCCCAGTCGAGCATTTCGCCTGCTACGTGCACGCTGGGGAGTTTTCGGAGAATTAAACCGTCGTCGAGCTCGGAGAAAGGCACGCCGCCGGCAGTGGAAATTGCGCGGTCGAGGCCTTGGGTTCCGGTCAGTAGCAAAGGCGACGCCTTGATTTGGTTGGCCAGTGCCAGCGGTTCTGTCGCTAATTGCGGGCCGTGGACTTCTCGAAGCAGGTTTATGCCGATGGGCGCCAGGTTGATGGTTTTGCGCAGAAAATTGGCGAGACTTTCGCCTGCTCTGGAGCGATTTAGCTTTTCGGCGAGCGCGCTGGCGGATTGTTCCGGGCGCAGATCCAGCGACAGCAGCGCCGATCCCTGCCCATCGATGGCCTGTCGCAACGCCGCCGACAGGGCGTAAATGGCGCCGCCCTCTATTCCATAATGGGTGATGACGGCTTCGCCGCGTACTGTTTGGCCGTTGAGGGTCAAAGCGATCCCCTTCAGCGGCGCGCCTGCAAAACGGGTGCGCAAAGGTTCGCTCCACTTGACGTTAAAGCCGCAGTTGGCTGGGCGAAGCGGCGCAATTTCGATACCGCGCCGTGAAAGAATTTCGACCCAGGCGCCGTTCGATCCCAGCCTGGGCCAACTTGCGCCGCCGAGGGCAAGGATTGTGGATGTGGCCGGGACAGCAACGTCCTCTCCGAGTGGGTTGCGAAAAGTCAGCTGCCCATCTTCGTTCCAGCCACGCCACTCGTGCCGTGTTTTGATTTCGACACCTTGGTCCGCCAGACGTTTCAGCCAGGCGCGCAACAACGGGGACGCTTTGAGTGACTTCGGAAATACACGCCCGCTCGAGCCAATAAACGTCTCCTGCCCCAGTCCCTGCGCCCAGGCAATCACCGCCGCCGGTGGAAACGCCTTCAGGACCGGTTCCAGCTGCGCGTTCGCGGCGCCGTAGCGTGAGAGCAATTTTTCGAAGGGTTCGGAATGGGTGAGGTTGAGCCCGCCGCGCCCGGCGATCAGGAGTTTGCGGCCAACAGTGGGCATGCGCTCATAAAGCGTGACACCACGCCCCGCCGCGCTGAGCACTTCGGCGGCCATCAAGCCCGCAGGACCGCCGCCTATGATGATGTGGGTATGCATGTTTGGCCGCGCATTTATTCCTTGTATACCCAGTTCACGCCATAACCCGAAAATCCTTTGGCGAGATGACGCGGAAATTATCGGTGACGGTGTCGCGGAAGGTGGCCCAGTTTTCCGGAACTTTGCGGCGCAGGAAATCGAGCATGACCCC
>Ga0163150_10004660_pt1 | contig 18189 bp, 16 predicted proteins | sample OliLakLV19P2IB_FD_148628 | JGI IMG/M metagenome (GOLD analysis project Ga0163150, IMG submission 148628) | Freshwater microbial mat bacterial communities from Lake Vanda, McMurdo Dry Valleys, Antarctica - Oligotrophic Lake LV.19.P2.IB | ecosystem: Environmental > Aquatic > Freshwater > Lake >...
ATCGTTCACCTCCTGCTGCTCCCCACCCCGCCTCTTGGCGACGCAGTTGCAGTCGGCTACAGGCCGGAGAGGGCGTACCTGAAGAGGACTTCCACCTCTCTGACCAAATGCGCTTTCAGGCGCACGAATCCAGCTTCGCTGTCAGCGTGTTGATGAGATCGATCATTCTTTGATCCACGATCTGTCTCAATGACTCCATTCGACCGTCAAGCGACTTCAAACCGTCCCCGAGCAGTGTGGCGAACCCATCGAGCTGCTCTTTCTGATGCTCGGCAGAGGTCGTAGAGCCAACGCGAAGATCATCACCTAGGGTTCTGATCGTGACTCCCACCTCTCCCCGAAGCGCCTGCGCCTGCAGGGCGTTTGCCTGCAGTGCACCGTCGACCTTCGACGTCAGTGTTTGGATTAGATCGTTAGTTTTCTGATCGACGGCACGGCGTAGACTCTCCATCCGCTCATCGAGCGTTCTTACTCCCTCGGCGAGCTGCTTCGCGAAGGCATCTAGCTGCGCCTTCTGGAGTTCGGCTGCGTGTGCAGTGCTCGTGCGGAGATCGTCTCCGACTGCATTGGTCGACGTAGCAAGCACCGTGGCGAAACTCTCGAGCTGCGCCTTCTGCGCATCACCCACTGCAGTCAAGCTGGTGACGAGGGTGGTCGTACTACGACCGATCGTGTCAGAGACCTCAACGCGCAAGGCCTTGCCGCGGTCCTCAGCGCTATTGAAGCTCCGCGCATCGTTGTCACGAATGGTACGCTCGATGCGCTCTAGGTCGGATTTGAGTGTTTGGATTTGAATTGTCAGCTCAGCCAAGCTGATCGGTTCATTTGGTTTACGCCACAGCAGAACGAAGACCCCAACCACTAGGAGGATGCCGACCGCGAGAAGTGCCCACGGCAGTAAATCTGTCATGACCATAAGACTTCCTCTGAATCGTGCTTAATGAACAATGATGTGCTTTTACTGGAGAAAGATTGCCGCTCACTATCGAGCAAGGCAACTTGCCTGTCAAGCGAACTGCTAGTCTCGGCACGGTGGATTGGCTGGGATTTGACAGCTTCTGAGGGAACTCGGCTGGCATCAGTTAAGTGAAATGAGGCCGGGTTTGAGTGGACCTTCGAGGCTGCCTTGGTAAAGGGGACAAATTCGCTGAAGCCTCCGGTGCGTCCCCGTCGAGCGTCGAAGGAATTGAACGGCGGAAACTGTAGAGGTCAGACGGCATCCGGAAATTCTGGCTGGACCCCGGATTACTACCGTCGGAGTGACGAGCTTTACATGACGAAATACAACCAAGAGCGGAGCGTACGATCTACCTAGCGGAGGCGGCGCGGGGGACCGCCGTCCCCTTCGCGCGCTGTGCCCCAATCTTGCGCCGTCGGGAACGTTCCTACTTGGTGGGATTAGTGGACGAGGTCCGCTTGGGCTGTTGCTGCAGGCGGTAAAGATGACTGGCGCTGCGAATGAAAATCGCCTTGCCGGAAACGGCCATCGAGGCCAGCGTCTGTCCATCCAGTTGATTGATGCCGAGCTTCTTGAATTCTTTGCCAGGTACGATGACGACGGACTCGCCTTCCTCGTTGAGAAAATAGATGCGCCCCTCCGCGAAGATTGGCGAGGCCGAGTGATTGCCACCGAGGCGTTGCTGCCAGTGAGTCTTGCCGGTCTTCGCGTCCAGACAGGAGGCAATCCCGTTGTCGCTCACCAGGTAGAGTTCGTCACCCACGAGCAGCGGCGAGGGCGTCAAGGGCACGGCCCGTTTCAGGCTCCAGGCCACATGCGAATCCGTCACGTCGCCCTGGCCGTTGGGACGCACTGCCAGGAGCACGGCCTGGTCAAATCCTGAGCAGATAAAGACCAGTCCGTGGCCGTAAACCGGGCGGGGGACATTGGAGTAGCCGTCGCCATAGCCGACCGACCAGATTTGCTTGCCGGTCAGCGGCTCATAGGCAATGGCGCTATGAGCTCCGGGACTGATGAGCTGGTCTTTCCCCTGCACTTGAATCGTCAACGGCGTGGTGTACGCCTGATAGCCTTTGCGGGGACTCTTCCAGCGAATCTTGCCCGTGCGCTTGTCCAGCGCCACCACGAACTGGAGGTCGTAGCCATCACAACTGACAATCAACAAATCGCCGTACACCACCGGCGAGCCGCCCGGGCCGTGGCGGTGGTAGTATTTGAGCTCCTGCGTCTTCCAGACAATCTGGCCGGTGCGCGTAATGCAGGCCGTGCCGTGGGAACCAAAGTGCAGATAGACGCGGCCGCCTTCGAGAATCGGCGTGGGCGAGGCGTGACTGTTCTTCTGGTGAACCGCCCCCGGGTCCGCGAGCTGAAAAACTTCCACGTTATGCACGATGCGTCCGGTGTCGCGGTTGAGGCAAAGCGCACGCAAGGAACGGCCGCCATCCATGGCCGTGGTCAGCCAGATCTGATCGTCCACCAGAACCGGTGAGGACCAGCCCCTGCCCGGGATGGGGACTTTCCAGGTGACATTCTCCGTCTCGCTCCAGGTTAAGGGCAGACCCAGTTCCCGGGAGTGTCCCTGCCCAGTGGGGCCGCGGAACTCGGTCCAGTTCTCAGCGCGTGAGGCGATGGGGAGGAGGAGCATCATGGCGATGATGATTCGGCGCCACGCTTCCGATCTGGATGTTCGCTGGATGCCGGTCATCGTGCCATGATCCCCCTCACGCAGGATACTTGTTGGATGCTGGGGGCAATCTTCATTGGCCACGGCCCAGCGTTCTTGTTTACGAAGATGCAGCTTCATTCTCCACACTGCCGCGCAAGGTTGAAGCTCTCAGAAAGGCTCCGACCGAAGAGGGCATCCCGGCGTCTCTGCGGTGGTTTGAACTGAGGGCTCTAGGATAGTACCAGTGACCCGGATTGCAGCAGGAATTCGTTGCGTGGTGGCTGATTGTGGGCGACAAGACGAAAGGCGATTGATAAATTGTGCGAGACACAAATCGAGGTTAGCCGAGAACTATGAAGACATTCGAATGTGCGTTGTTCATCGCCCTGGCATTGGCTGCCCCTGTCTGGGCTGCTTCTCCCCGGAGCGAAGCGGTGCTGAAGTCTGAGTTTGTTTTCGAAAGCGCTCCGACACCCGCCTGCCATGCCTCCACGATCGTGGAAACTCAGAGGGGTCTGGTCGCGGCCTGGTTCGGTGGACCGTATGAGAAGCACCCCGAGGTTGGGATCTGGCTCTCCCGTCAAGAGGCCGGGCGATGGGGCAAGCCCACTGAAGTTGCGAATGGTGTACAGCCCGACGGTCGCCGCCATGCGACTTGGAACCCGGTTCTCTTTCAACCCACCGGTGGACCTTTGCTGCTCTTCTACAAGGCCGGTCCGAACCCGGAAAAGTGGTGGGGAATGCTGATGACGTCGAAGGCTGACGGCAAGACCTGGTCAACGCCTGAGCGCCTGCCCGAGGGCATTCTGGGCCCCATCAAAAACAAACCCGTGCAACTCGGCCGCAACGGTGGCTTGCTGTGCCCTACGAGTACGGAAGAGGGCGGGTGGCGGGTCCATTTCGAGCGTACCGACGATCTGGGCAAAACGTGGCGGCGCATCGGTCCGGTGAAGGCTGAGCGCATTGGCGCCATTCAACCCGCCATTCTCCGTCACTCAGGCAACCGGTTACAGGCGATCGGGCGAACCCAGCAGGATAGGGTGTTCAGCGTCGAATCCACTGACGGAGGAAACTCGTGGGGAGCGATGAGCCTGCTCGATCTCCCGAATCCAAACTCCGGCGTGGACGCAGTGACGCTCGCCGACGGCCGGCATTTGCTGGTCTACAACCACGCGGGCCGTACCAAGGGAAAGTGGGACGCGGGTCGCGAGGTTTTGAATGTCGCCGTCTCGACGGATGGCAAGGCGTGGCAAGCTGCGCTGGTGCTCGAAAAGGTGGCCGGCCAGGAATTCTCTTATCCGGCAGTGATCCAGACGGCCGATGGGTTGGTCCACATCACTTACACTTGGAAGCGCAAACGGGTTCGCCATGTCGTTCTCGATCCAGCGAAGCTCCAGCTGCGCCCTATCATCGACGGCGTGTGGCCGAAGTAGACGAGACTCCTACCTCCAGCGCCGTTCCCGCGGCGGAGTGCTCGCTGGGAGCGCGGGCGTCCCGCCCGCATTGTGGCCCACTATCACCGATCTGGCTTCTGGCGACCTTATTGCGGGCGGGACGCCCGCGCTCCCAGGTTGACTTATCTGGAGTTGGTGACGCCGCGGATGAGATGTTTTCGGGAGGCATCCCCAATGCTTGCAATTCCTCTGCAGCACCTCCGACTTGGCAACATCTTGGGTCTGTTACTGGTGCTGCTTGTTTTTGCAGGCCACACGACGCCCGCTCAGGATGGAGACACTTCAGCCAGTGCGCAGGGAAAAGCGGGTGGCGATAAAGTTGTGGTCCTGACGTTCGACGATGCCGTCAAATCGCATCGAACCTTGGTCGCTCCACTTTTGAAGGAGTTGGGATTCGGCGCCACGTTCTTTGTCACACATCGCTGGATGGGGGACACCGCCAACTTCATGACCTGGGAGGAAATTGCCGAGATCCACCGCCTGGGGTTTGAAATCGGCAACCATAGCTGGACGCACGCCAATTTTTCCTCACCCAAAGAGGCGGCCCGGCTCCCCGCAGAACTCGCTTTGGTCGACTCTGAGCTGCACAGTGTGAAGGTGCCAAAACCCACGAGCTTTGCCTACTCCGGCAACAGTTTTGGTCCGGAGGCGGTGGAGCAGTTGAAAGCACTGGGTTACACCTTTGCCCGTCGCGGCATGCAGCCTGAAGTACCTTACGGAAAGATCGAAGCCGGGCCTCTGTATGATCCGGCGAAACATCATCCGCTATTGATTCCGACCTCTGGAGACTCTTATCCGGGTTGGACCCTGGAGCACTTTCAGAAGGTCGTTAACCAGGCCAGCGCTGGAAAGATTGTGGTACTGCAGTTCCACGGGGTTCCTGATCTGAGTCACCCTTGGGTGCACACGTCGCCGGAGCTGTTTCGTGCGGAGATGGGCTATCTTAAGAGCCAGGGTTTCCAGGTCATCGCTTTGAGGGACCTCGTCCGATATCTGCCGAAGACTCCACCAGCAGATTCGTTGCTGACATTCCGGCAATCGAGCCAGCCGGCGCAACCGCTCCCGCTGGCAGCCGAGGTGGAAGCGACACGCAACGATCTCGGATATTGGCTGAAGAACATGCTGCAGGATCACGGCTACAGTTTGGAGGAAGCGGCAACCACCAGCGGCCTGAGCGTGGCGGAGGTTGAGCGTGAAGCGAAAACGCTTGGATTGATCGGAAGCGTTTCGGAACAGTCGGCGAATCGCCAGCATGAAAGTATTCCGGTACGGCTGTTGCCTTATCCGGGAGGCCGGCACCCGCGAATCGGTTTCAAGGAAGGCGCAATTCTTCCGCAGCGTGGTACCAAAGCCAGCGTGTTCCTGCCCTGGGAATCGTCGGGCTACGCCGTCGTGGATGTGCCTGAAGCGATCTTCAGCAACCTGGGACTCACCTATCTGGCGCACACGCACATTCCTTCCATTTGGGACATCCAGAATCTTTGGCTCGACAACATTGATTGGAAGCGGGAAGCCAGTGGCCTGAGCAACAGCCGAACCCTTCCCAACCAAGTGGCCTATGGGGTGCGGATCACTCCCTCCGCCAAAGCTGTCGACATGGAACTCTGGTTGAAGAACGACTCGGCAGAGGCTTTGACGGGTCTGCGGGTCCAAGTTTGCGTCATGCTCAAAGGCGCGCCGGAGTTCAATCGCCAGACAAACGACAACAAGCGGCTCGCGTCGCCGATCGCGGCAGTCCGATCGGAGAAGAGCAACCGCTGGATTCTGACGGCCTGGGAACGCTGTGGCCGCGTTTGGGGAAACCCGCAGTGTCCGTGCATGCACTCCGACCCGGTGCTTCCCGATTGTCCGGCCGGACAATCGGTCCGCGTGCGAGGCAAGCTCTGGTTTTATGATGGGAACCAGATTGAAGAGGAGATCACCCGGCAGAGCACGTTGTTTGCGAATGCGTCAGCTCGGTGAACGCAGGCCTTGGGTGCTGAAGAGAAGTTCGCGATTGGCAGCCCATCAAGGGCTACCGAAACGAAGAGATTGTTGGACAGCACTATTCCCGCTTCTTACCAGATAGCCTTGTTTTCAAGCCCGTGTTGCCAGCTCCGAACGCCGTCCTGATCTTCTGCGAAACTATTTAAGAAATATGCTTCGAGGAAACCAGCCTTACTCCGAAGCCAAAGCAGGACTCCAGTGACCCATGTTTTGAACCAGACCTGGGCTGCATGGCTCACTTCGAGATTCGAGCACCCGATTCGGTTCCGTTTGGGGTAATCTTGTTTACCGAGGGGGAGCCCATGATTCCGGGAATGATTCTGAAATTTCTGCAAGACCGAGGCGCTATCGCCGTCAGTGGCACGCGGGACGCCCACATGGTGCCGCATGTTCACTATGCGTCGGGTTGGGACGTGGAGCCCGACCATCAAACCATCCGATGTTCCATCAATCGAGCCTACCTCGATCATCTGTTCAGTTCACTCGAAGATAACGGCCAGTTCTCCCTCACCGTGGAACAGATTGGGACCCACGAGACCTACCAGTTCAAGGGACGCTACGCCGGTTCGACCGAACCGAATGACGCAGACTTCGTCGCCCACCAGCGGATGACTGAGCGCTTTGCCAAAGCTGTCAGCCAGCTGTTTGGCCATCCAGAAGAGAGCTGTCGTGCGTACATTCCGGAGCCCAGTGTTGTCGTCCGGTTTACGGTGAGAGAGATCTTTCTCCAAACGCCGGGCCCTGGTGCCGGCCACCGAGTGTTTCCGCCGGAGGCACAATGACAAACGACACTAAGCTTCCGAATGAAATCCGAGTCGTGATGGATAACGGGATTCCGGCCGTCGTTGTCACATGTTCAGCCGATGGCAGCCCGAATGCGACCATTATTTCGCACGTGCACTATGTGGATGAATCGCACATTGCGCTGTCCTTTCAGTTTTTCAACAAGACCATTCGTAACGTCCGGGAAAACCCTCACGCGTGCGTTTCGCTGAACGATCTGAGAACCAACACTCAATGGATACTCGATGTTCAGTACGATCATTCTGAGGCCGAAGGCCCCATCTTTGACGAGATGGATATGCGCATCGAAGCCATTGCCTCAGCCTCTGGAATGGCCGGTATCTTCAAGCTGCGGGCCGCGGATGTTTATCGTGTGAAGTCTTTCAAGTCACTCAACAAAGCAGCGTTTAACCGATGACAGGCCGGGAAAGCGACAACGATCTGGCTGAGCAGCTCGCGCGGAGATCGGCGGAAGTTGAAGTTCTGCGCCGGATTGCACTGGACATCAATGCGACACTCGACCTCGACCCAATTTATGATGTCGTTTTGCGCACGATGGATGAATGCTTCGGGTTTCGCCATTCGATCATCCTGCTGCTCGAAGATTCCAACACGTTGCGGGTTGTGGCGAGCCACGGATATCAAGATCAGGCTCTTGGGGGCACGGTTGAGGTGGGCATCGGGGTCATCGGCATGGTTGCCAAACGCCGCCGATTGATGCGGGTCAATCATCTGCGCGCCCAGCAAGCGTACTTCGACCGCATTCGCAGCCAGATGCAGGAAGCCGGTCGTGCCAATGAACTCGGCGAAGTTATGGCCGTGCCCGGCCTGGCAGACGCGGACAGTCAGATTGCGATCCCGCTGATGATCAAGGAAAAGCTGATTGGAGTCTTCTCCGTCGAGAGTCGAGAGCCGGAACCATTTAGCCAGCACGATGAGACCCTGGTAACGATTGTCGCCAGCCAGGCAGCCAGCGCCATTCAGAATGCCTTGTTGTACCGCGCCGGGGAAGAACGGCGCCTGGAGCTGGCGGAGGCTCACGAGCGCTTGAAGGAGTTGAACGAGACGCTGGAAGAGCGTGTCCGCACCCGCACCAGGGAGCTGGAGCTCGTCAATCGTGACTTGCGCGAAACCCAGGCGCAGCTGGTGCGATCCAGTACGATGGCATCGCTGGGTACGCTGGCGGCGGGCATTGCGCACGAGCTCAACACACCCATGGGGGCGATTCATTCCAACGCCGATGTGGAACGGCGCGCGGTGGGCCTTATTCGAGGGATCGTGCGCGACCCGTCGGTGGCCAGCAAACTCGGTCCGCAGCCCCGCCTGGAGCGAACACTGAAGATCCTGGATGAGATCAACCAGATCACGCTCGAAGCCGCCGAGCGCGTCACCAAGATTGTTCAATCGCTGAGGAGTTTCGCGCGGCTGGATCAGCCCGAGTTGGAGTGGGTGGACCTGCACGAGGGGATCGAAAGCACATTGACGCTGATGGAACACCTCGTCAAAGACCGGGTTCAGGTGGTCAAGAATTTTGGCGACTTGCCCAAGGTGAAGTGTTTTGCGAGCCAGATCAACCAGGTGTTTGCAAACCTGCTAACGAATGCAGTGCAGGCGATTGACGGCGCCGGCACCATGACGATCACAACCAATCAAGAGGAGGCGGGCGTCGTGATCCGCGTGGCAGACACAGGTAGCGGCATCCGGCCAGAGCATCTGGAGCGCATCTTCGATCCTGGATTCACGACCAAAGGAGTGGGCGTCGGCACGGGTCTGGGACTGTCGATTACCTACCGCATCATCGAAAACCATCAGGGGTCGATAGGCGTCGCGAGCGAGCCCGGGCGAGGGACGACTTTCAGCTTACGTCTGCCGATCACATCAACGCGATAGCAGTGTTCCAAATTGCCCGCGGAAACGAGGTTGATTCCATGCGAAGAAACGCCCTTATAGTCGCGTTGTTCCTTCTCATCCAAGCAACTGCGGAGCTTGGAGCGCAAGAAGCCTACAAGCACGAGACTTCTTACCAGGGACCGCGTCTTCTTGGTGAGGCATTCGTTTGTACTGCTGATCGGCAGGTCGTGGCTGGTTTCTACAACAATGTGACATTGGGAAGTGTCCAACAGTCAATCTCGGTGGTCAAGCCGGTCGAAACGGCTACCTGGCGTATCTCAGTGAAGAGTGGTAGTGCGACAGTTCGCTCATTCAGCGGGCCTCAGAAGCTGGAGACCTCAGTGACCTTCAGTATCGAGCGAACGGCCACAGGTCTGATTCTGATTTCCAAACGACCTACTCGGTCGTCACCTGAGATCATTACGATAGATCTTACTAATGCGTCTTTCGTCTATTCGAACCAGCATGTGAATCAACTGTTCAATAGGGCAGCTATCTGGCACGGCTCATGCCGACCAAGTCCTTGAAGCGGTCCGAAGAGTCTTGCTTGCCTAGTGCAGCCTCGCCGCTGCAGCCCACCTCCTGCAAGCCCACCCTGGCTTCTGTTTGTCAGGGGGTGACTAGATCCTGGGGCGCGCCTGCAGGACTGTGCGCATTCTGGAGTCGACATGGATTCTGTAGGCACAACCGAGGTCTCCGTAAAGAGCTTTATCCAAACAGTGCTTATGAGAGACATCGGCAAAATGGTATGCGACTGCAAACTTCATTACCTCTCCTTTGCTGCAATGGCCCAAGCAATCGAATTTCTTGGAGCCTGTTTGGAGGAGGAAGCTTGGGACAAACGCAAGCAATCTGAGAAAAGGTTCAACAATGCCATCAAGAAACTCTTCAAATCCATCAACAAGGAATACATAAAGCATGCATCGCCAAGTTCTGACCACTATTTGTATGAGGGTCTCAGATGTGGGCTAATTCATATGATGAGGCCACAACCAAAGCTATTTCTAACCCATCGGGACGAGAGCAAAAGGGAACATACAACTCACCTAGGGAAAACAAATGGGCACCTAGTCCTCGTAGCCGAAGATTTGTACGATGACTTGAGGAGAGCTTGCGAAAGAGTGATTCAAAGGATTGACAGCAACAAGATAAGCAACAAAAAAGTAAACAGCTGCTATCTGAAGATAGTAGATTTGTCCAAACAAAACGAAGACCAGGTCTAACAGATCGCTTGAGGCTACCCGCTAAAAGCGGCGACCTTGCTCAGCTCTAGCCTGAATGCCGTTATCTGCAGATGTCGGCTAAGTCAAAGCGAAACCATGGCGCACCGCATTCTCAAGCTTCGTGAACTCAACCGGGCCACGCTGGCGCGCCAGATGCTTCTCAAGCGCGAGACACTGGCTGTCTCTGCGGCCGTCGAGCGCCTGGCCGGCCTGCAGGCGCAGCTTCCCGTCGCACCCTACGTTGGCCTGTGGACGCGGTTGCGCGATTTCAGCCGCGAGGATCTTGCCCGTGCGATCGAAGGTCGGAAGATCGTCAAAGCCACCTTGATGCGCGCAACGCTCCATTTGTGCACGGCAGACGACTACCTTCGCTTTCGCACGACGCTTCAGCCGATGCTCAGCAGGGCTGGCGACGCAATCGTGAAACAGCGGGGCGGGCAGTTCGATTCGAAGAAGCTCCTCGCCGAAGCGCGGCGGTACATTGGCGAAAGCCGCGCACATTTGCCGAGATCAGCGAATGGGCTGTCAAACTCATGCCGGGCCAGGACGTGGGGGCATTGCGCTATACAGTCCGGACAAACCTTCCTCTTGTCCAGACGCCGATCGCGACCGGATGGAGCTATTCGGCCAAGCCTGAGTTCGCTCTGGCCGAATCCTGGATTGGCCGGCCGATCGCTGGCGAAGACAACCTGCCCGAGTTGGTGCGCCGTTATCTGGCGGCTTTCGGCCCCGCTTCGGTGACGGATGCGCAAACGTGGCTCGGAATGAAACTCAAGGAGACGTTCGAGAAGTTAAGACCAAAACTGCAAACCTATCGCGACGAGGGGCGACGCGAGTTGTTCGACCTGCCGGATCGGTCATTGCCGGATGCAGACATCCCTGTGCCAGTGCGGTTTCTGCCAGAGTTCGATAACCTGCTGCTTTCGCACAGTAATCGAACCCGCGTGATTGCCGACGAACACCGCTCGAAGGTCTACCTGCCTGGGCTGCGTGTCGCAGCGACCCTCCTTGTAGACGGCTTCGTGCGCGGCGCCTGGAAGATCGAGAAGACCGGGAACGCAGCAACGCACGTGATCGAGCCATTTGCCAAGCTGGCAAAGCCGGAGCGTGCGGCGCTTATCGAGGAGGGCGAACGGCTGGTACAATTCGTCGAAGCGACAGCCAAGTCGTTCGCGGTACGTTTCGCAACGCCAGCCTGAAGGCTTTGCACAAGAGAAAGGGGTGGTGACTTTATGGACTGGCTGACAGATCCGCAAGCGTGGATTGCCTTCCTGACGCTATTGAGCTTGGAGATTGTTCTCGGTATCGATAACGTCATTTTTATCTCGATTCTGGCGGGTAAGCTGCCTCCCGCGCAGCAAGGCCGCGCCCGCTACATTGGTCTGGGTCTGGCCATGTTGATGCGGATACTGCTGCTGTTGTCACTCTCCTGGATCATCCGTCTGACAGCGCCGCTGTTCGCCGTTTTCGGACAGGAAATCTCGGGACGGGATTTGATTTTGATTCTTGGGGGTCTGTTTCTGCTCGCCAAAGCGACCTCTGAGATTCACGAGAGCCTTGAAGGCGAACCCGGTCATGCTTCGGCCAAGGTCAAGGCGACATTTGCCAGCGTGCTGACCCAGATCCTGTTGCTCGACGTGGTTTTCTCACTCGATTCGGTGATTACGGCGGTCGGCATGGTGTCGCAGATTGGAATCATGGTCGCAGCCGTCGTTGTGGCCGTCATTTTCATGATGCTGTTTGCCGCGCCAATCAGCGGTTTTGTCGCGAAACATCCAACGATCAAGATGCTGGCCCTGAGTTTCCTCCTGCTCATCGGTTTAACGCTCGTTGTTGATGGCTTCGGGGTTCACATCCCGAAAGGCTACATTTATTTCGCCATGGGCTTCTCTGTGTTAGTCGAACTGCTCAATCTGCGTCTGCGTGGCAAATCGCGCCCCGTTGATTTGCATGATCGTTACGCGCCAGGAGCCAGCGAGCCAACAGTGGCCGGGAAGTAGCGCTGGTTGCGCAGCTCGTCGTTCTTGTTCAAGGAGGTCATCCTTTGCGACGTTCAAGCCTGGTACTTCCGATCCTGGCGGCGGTAGGAGTTCTCATGCTCGCGCAGACCTGGCGCCCTGAAACATCTACGACTCAACTCTTCAGTATCGTTGAAGAGACGATCCCCCAGATGCAGACTGCCATGGAGGAGAAGCGCGTGACTTCACGGGAGATTGTTCTGCAATACCTCACGCGGATTGCAACTTACGAAGACCGGCTGAACGCAGTCATCACGGTGAACCCAAAGGCGCTTGCAGAAGCCGAGGAACTTGATCGTGAACGCGCGCAAGGCAGGATTCGCGGGCCGCTGCACGGCATACCCATTGCGCTCAAAGACAATATTCATACGACCCACATGCCCACCACGGGTGGCGCTCTCGTCTTCGAGGGGCTGGTGCCATCCTACGAGGCCACACTCACCAAGAACTTGAGAGATGCAGGCGCCATCATCATTGCCAAGACGGTGATGACGGAGCTCGCCAACTGGGTGGCTAGTGGGATGCCGGGCAACTACAACGCACTCACAGGATACGGCCTGAACCCCTACGATCCACGGCGCGACCCGCGCCACGCAACCGGGGATGGGCGGCCTGCCCTTAGCACCGGCGGTTCGAGCTCTGGGATTGGCACGGCGGCAAATTTTTGGGCGGCGAATGTCGGCACCGAAACCTCCGGATCCATCCTGAGTCCGGCAAACCAGAACATGCTGGTGGGGATCAAACCCACCGTTGGCCGTGTGAGCCGTTACGGAGTCATCCCCATTACGGCCGACCAGGACACGCCCGGACCGATTGCCCGGTCAGTGACGGACGCCGCAGTTCTGCTTGGCGCTCTGGAAGGCGCGACACCGGATCCCAACGATGCCGCAACAAAGACCTGTGCGCCGCCTCCCGGACGTGACTACACACGCTTCCTGAACCCGGGAGGACTCAAGGGCGCGCGCATCGGCATTCCCAGGGCCTTTTTTTACGACAAGCTCACTCTGCCCGGCGGGAAGGAACCTCGCGGTGGACTCAGCGCTGAACAAGCCAGCGTGATGGCCGAAGCCATCGCCGTCTTGAAGCAGCAGGGTGCGGTCATCGTCGATCCGGCCGACCTTCCGAGCGTGCTTTCAAGCGATCCGAAAGGAAACTCTTTGCTGTGGAACACGTGCGCGGGTCTGGAAAGCGCCAAGGGCAGAGATGCCGATTGTTCTGTGGTCTTCAAATACGGAATGAAGCGTGACTTTAATCAGTGGCTGGCTTCGTTGGGCGCGAAAGCGCCGGTGAAGAACTTGACTGAATTGCGGGAATGGAACGTGCGACACCAGAAGGCAGGCGCCATCAAGTACGGGCAGGCGCAGCTGGATGTCTCAGACGAGATGGACGTCGAAGCCGACCGCCCACGCTACCAGGCGGATCGTGCGAAGGACCTGCTGCTCAGTGCCACGAACGGGATCGACGCCGTCATGAAGCAGCACCGGCTGGATGCGCTGCTTTTCCCGGGTGCCAATGGCTATGCCATTCCGGCCAAACCGGGCTATCCCACGATCATCCTGCCGTTCGGTTTCGTTGCCAACGCGCCAACTCCAGCCTTCCCAGACGGCTTCAACGCAAATCCAGCACCGTTCGGCATGAGCTTCACCGGTATGGCGTGCAGCGAACCACGGCTCATTGAGCTTGCCTACGCTTTCGAGCAAGCCACGAAACGGCGCGTGCCTCCGCCGGACATACGCTGAGCTTCAGACGTTCTGCCGCCGCGTAATACCGCGACTGCCGATTGCTTCTCGCGCTAAGCGTGCGCAGGAGCGCCCGCTCCACCCAAGGGTGGAACATGCCCTCCGCGCGGGTTTTGGCCGGACTGGAAAGTCCGGCAAACCGGCAGGCTGGAAAGCCTGCCCCACATTGATTGATGCAGTCGAAGGGGGTTCTGCCCATGGAATCAGGCCAAAGATTCAAACACTGTCAATCTTGCGGGATGCCGTTGAAACGCGACGAAAAGGGCGGAGGCACGAACACCGATGGAACGAGAAGCACGCTGTATTGCTCTCATTGTTTCCAAGCGGGTCGTTTCACGATGCCTGATTTGACTGCCGCGCAGATGCGAGAGCGTGTGAAAGGGAAACTCAAGGAGTTTGGAATGCCCGGTTTCGTCGCGGGCTTCTTTACTCGCAAGATCCTTGCGCTGGAACGGTGGAAGGCGCGCTAAACGAGCCGTTCCAGGGTCTTACTTGGGGGGTTGCTTCAGTCACTGCCAAGCAGGTTTTTTGAGGGAGGTTTAACGCTGGAAATGGGGCGGCAGGTTCATCGGGAGACCCGACTGCATGCACTTTCAGGCGACGGCTTGAGGGAGGGGCGAGGGTCCCTTCTAAACAAGGAGCCGCAAGACCCTGTGTGCTGACTATCAGTTGGCCTGGGCGACCCTCTCGGTCTGCGAGTAGTAGCCACGGCGGGCGCTCACGCTGTAGTCGGAGTCCGGGCGCCCGTAGCGCTCCGTCAAACGAACGTCGATTTTCCGGAACGACCCGTCTTTCGCGGCATTCGGTGAATTGTAGCCTAACGTATAGCGCAGCTTCAGCCGGTTGATGACGGTGGCCAGCGCGGAATCCAGTGAGCCGGTGCTGCCTGAGTCGATAATCTCGCCGCCGGTTTCGTGAGTGATTTTCCCAACCAGATCATCCTTGCCCAGGCCGCCGACCCAAACCGGAACGCGCATCGTAAGCGGGGTTCCCTCACCAACGGTCTTGACGCTGTAGATCACGGTCTCAGACTCCATGGCCATTCGAATGACTTCATTCTGACTGGAACGCGGCCGGGTGCTGTTTTCATTATCAGAAATCAAAATCACCACTCGACGGCGATCGCGAGCCACGAGACTGAGGTAATAGACGGCGTCGAACAATCCATCGACTATGTTGGTTCCGCCCCCAGCTTGAATTGTGCCGATACGATTCGCGATCCTTTGGCGATCCGTTGTCAGGTCTTCCAACCGCTGCACCTCACCTGCAAACGTAAAGAGACAAACCTGGTCGCCGCGTTTGAGCTGGTGCAGAGCCCGGTAAGCCGCCTGGCGCAATTCATTCATATAGGGAGCCACGCTGCCACTGCGATCCACCACCAAAGCGACCGCCAACGGGTATTCGTCTCTCGAAAAAGCTTGAATGGTCTGCTCGAGGCCGTTCTCATAAACACGAAAGTCTTCTCTCCGGAGCGTCTCCATTGGCTGGCCTGACCTGTCGCGCACGGTGGCGTCGACCATCACCAGTTGAACGTCAACTTTCAGCTTGAAGTCGTCCGCATCGCCCGGGTTTTCAACCGTAGGCTGCGGGTTTCCCGACGTTCCAGATGGCGGGAGGACCACAGGGGGTGCGGTGCGGCCGGCTGTTGCCACATCCACGGTTCCGGTTTCCACTGGCGTCGCTGCCTGTTCGTTATCTTTGCTGAAGTCGGGCACCGGGGCCGCACCTGCATCCGAAGGAAATGTATCAGGCGAGGCAGGATAATTGCCCGTCGAGCTCACAGGAGGTGCTACCGGAACGGACCGGGCAATTTGGACGGCTCGCTGAGCGGCGGCGGCGGGCACCTGGAAAGCCTTGTCAAACTTCAGTTCGAAGAGCATGTCTCTCGGCAGGTCAAGATCCGGCCCGCGCTGGAGCATCACCGTAGCCAACCCAACTGCCGCGCCGGCTGCGCCACCATAGAGGGCCCCTTTGCCCCCGCCGAGGCTGGCGCCCAAGATGGCGCCCTGCAAACCTCCCTGCCCTACGACGGTAAGACTGGACCCATTCCCGCCATCGCCTTTCAAGGCTTGGTCGCCTTCTTTTGAAGTTTTAATGTCGGTGTAGCCGGCTCGGACAACGCTTGCCTGCAGGGCGAGGATCGTCCCGTCGGGGAGGCGCACGTCATCAAACCGCAGTCGCATTTCGGCCCGGCCAGCCAGCCGGCCGGGTCGCCGCACCTGGGTCACGGTGGCGCGAACTTCGCTTCCACGGGGTATGGCGATGACGCCTCCGGCCATGACCTCGTCCGAAGTCCTGAAATAGGCCCGGTCGCCGTCCCGGGTCGATCGTGTGTGTAGGGGGGTGTCCAGTTGCAGCACCAGTTTATCCCCAGGGCCGACTGTGAGATCTGGAGAAACGGGAGACACAGCTGTGCTGGCCGGGTTTGCCGCCGAAGTCGATTGCGCGTGAACTGAAGAACTTAGGAACCCAACCGCCATCAGACCGCTCAGCATGGTCACAATCAGTCTTCTCTTCATGGCGGAGCCCCCCAATTGGGTCGAAAGCCACCCGTGGATGAACAGGTGGATGCGACTGGGCAGTTCATAGTTGCTATCTGGCCGGATCTTTCTTCCCAAGGAACACTGCAAAACTCAAGCCATTCCCGGCATCAAGCCTATCCGTGGGTTTCTGAACGAAAGCGTGGGGTTGTGACAGGCAAATCAGGCGGCAGGGTAGGGTGAGGCCTGCACCTCAGAAAATCCCCTCTCAGACGGGGTGGGTCGTCGCTGCGAATCCCGCGAACCCACCCCAGAGCCGGACGGCCCTTTCCCCTCCCAGGAGGGGATTGGTTCCCACATTTCTTTTCACACTGCGCACCCCAGCGATGTTGGGTGCTCCGACGGCAGTCGGACACGGTAGTGTCAAAAATCCAGCTTGATTGGGTTGGGCGGAAAGGTGATCGCAAAGAACAGCATAGCGGCGAGGCCAAATGCGAAACGGCGTGGACCGATGGGAACTTCTTCATCCATCGTCGGCGGGTGTTTGAGGCGAATGAGGAAGAAGGTCAGAGCCAGAAAGAAGATCCACTGGGGTTGGCGGGCAATGACGGTGAACGCCGCCAGCGATAAGAACACGAGCCTATAGATGAAGACACTCTTCCGCTGAAAAAGTGCATAGATAATATGTCCTCCATCCAGTTGGCCCATGGGCAACAGGTTAAGAGCGGTCACAAACAGGCCTGCCCAACCAGCAAAGCCAATTGGGTGCAACAGAAGGTCGTGGCCCTTCGGTAAAGGTCCATGAATCCAGTGAGCGATCGAGGAGAAAAGAATCGAGTCACCCAGCCCGAATGCGCCATCAGGAACCTGATTTACCTGAATAACTTTCGACATCGCAATGCCAATCACCGTGGCCGGCAGTGCCACTATCAAACCCATGACCGGACCCATGATCCCGATATCGAACAGCGCGCGCCGGTTGGGAATGCTGCCTTGTATCTTAATGACGGCCCCAAAAGTCCCAAACAGTGCCAACGGAAAGGGAATAAAGTAGGGAAGAGTTGCTGGAACACCATAGTAGCGAGCGGCGAAGTAGTGCCCCATCTCATGAAACAGTAAGATGAGGATCAGACTGGCCGAGTAGGCCCAGCCACCCACCAAAGCAGTGCTCAGGATGGTAAGCAGGAACAGCAGCACTTGCAGCACGATCCGCCGCCGCCTGTTCCGGTCGGAGGATGGATCAGCCACCCAGTTGGGCCGGCCGTTCTCGTGTACAGGGATGAGTTCATTCAGCGGATTCGACAAGGGATTTATCCTTTCTCAACAGCGCACTCTGACCGGCGAAAGTATTCTGGCACGATCCGGAAGAGTTCCGCGCTAAATTTACCACGCCCCTGTCGGATGACTACCCGCCTCGCACCCGAGCGAAGATCTACTAGCGCGACCGCCTTCAATCGGACTTTGCGGCCGGGGGAGTTGCTCAGGTAGAATCATTCTGTGCCTGAATTGCCGTCTGGTCCTGGAGATTGAATCATGCCCGAATCCATTGCACCGTTCGACCTGGAGCAAAAAGCTCCGATCGATCTGGAGAGCCCTGAATACTACATCAATCGGGAACTCAGCCTGCTCGAGTTCCAGTACCGAGTTCTGGAAGAAGCTCAGGACGAGCGCAATCCGCTGCTGGAGAGGGTGAAGTTTCTAGCGATTGTCGGTTCCAACCTGGATGAATTTTTCATGGTGCGCGTGGCCGGCCTGAAGCAGCAGATCGCAGCCGGCGTTCATGACAGCTCGTTTGATGGACTCACTCCAGCCGCTCAGTTAGCCGCGGTGCGGGTAAAGGCTGCAAAGCTGATTGCCCAGGCGAGGGAGCATTTTCTGACGGTGATCCGGCCGGCGCTCGCACAAGCGGGCATCTTCATCCTCGACTATCGGGAACTGAAAGACGCTCAACGAGCCGAGGCGAGGCACTATTTTGAAAAGTCCGTTTTCCCT
>Ga0163150_10004661_pt1 | contig 18184 bp, 40 predicted proteins | sample OliLakLV19P2IB_FD_148628 | JGI IMG/M metagenome (GOLD analysis project Ga0163150, IMG submission 148628) | Freshwater microbial mat bacterial communities from Lake Vanda, McMurdo Dry Valleys, Antarctica - Oligotrophic Lake LV.19.P2.IB | ecosystem: Environmental > Aquatic > Freshwater > Lake >...
GTCAAATATTCGGCGCGGCCATATCAGGACTCGAAAGGAATTAACCGGCTTGGGAAATGGAGCGAAACAGAAGGGCTAATCGCTTCTCCGAATGACCCGCTTGATGAAAGGAAGGTGGATACCAGCGCGAATCGTCCACCGAATGGATACACGTGGGGGCCGGAGGGGCGGAGTTTGGTCCCGATCCCCGGCGGTCCGGCGTCTAAGCCAGAGGCAGTCCGGCTCCCCCCTGCGAGTGTTTTGGCGGTCAACGAGGGTAAGTCGGTGGCTCGAATGCTTCCCGAAGTCGAAAAGGCGCTCATGGATAACGAAGGGTCTTTCGGGCCAGTCGTAGGCCGGGCGGGTGCGGCGAATCCTTACGCCACGCAAAGCCAGACCATTGATGCCCGGATGAGAACCGCGTCGCAGTCTTTCGGGCGGTTCATGGAAGGCGGGGTTCTACGCAAAGAGGACGAAGAGAAATACCGGAAGATGTTCCCTCAGCTTTCGGACACCCCCGATGTGGCGAAGAACAAGCTCGCGATCGTTCGTCGGCAACTCGCGGAACAGTACCAAAGCTCCCGCGAAGCGCTCGGTTCGTCTGGATATGACGTCTCGGGCCTTTCTGAACTGGAAATTCCGCCGTCTATCTTTGGTGAGGTCGCTCAGCCAGAAAACGGTTCCGCATGGGACAACTCCAAGGAACAGCGATATCAAGAGCTTCTTCGAAAACGGGGAGGCAAGTAAATGGCTCTCACCGAAGACGAAGAATTTGAGCTTTTATCATTAGAGCGGGAACGTTCGATGGGCGCGACACCGGCCACTACTGTTCCATCTCCCGTAGCGAAGAAGGCACCCCAGCCCTCTATGCTCGAACAGCTTAAGCAGGGTTATGACCTTGGAAACCCGGTCAACATCGCTAAAAAAGCCTACGAAGGCGCTATCGGGTTAGTGAACAAAGGCGGCGAAATGGCGGCTGAGAGTCTGGCTGAGCGCGGCGTTGACCCGCGTGTGGCGGCAGGAGTGGGGACAGCGATCCAAATGACCCCCGAAGTGGCCATGATGCGGCCCGGAAAGGCTGTGACGTCTGGCGGGTCGAAGATGCTCCGTGGAACCGCCGAAGCATGGGCGCAACGCGCTCTTGGTATTCCAAAATCACAGCTTAAAACCCCTTTCGCCCGAGGGCAGGCGGCAAAGGCGGCCAAGACCGCTCTAGACGAGGGCGTAATTCCGTGGAGCGGAAGCCAAGAAGTAGCAGCGCAAAGAGCGCGGGCATTGGCAGAGAAATCCGGTTCGGAACTCGGGGACATTCGGCGATCTGTCGGAAATCAAAAGGTCGATGACGTTTTCGACTCTCTTGAATCGCTACGCAGCGACGTTGTTGGCGGGCGCTCTGGCGGCATTTGGGACGATATCAGCAAGAAAATCGACAAAGCACAGGAAAGCGTCCTCGGATTAATCGGAAAAGATGGCGCTGTCGCGTTAGACGACGTGGAAAAGACCAAGAATCTTCTGCGTGATTCCGTGAATTACATGTCGGACGCGGCTAGTCAGCAAACGACCAAGCAGACGACGCGAGCAATTGAAAGCGGGGTTGAGAAAACTCTGGCCAAGGCGGGAGCGGACGTTGCTCGTTACAAGACGGCCAAGCAGAAATTCGGTGCTGCGAAAAAGATGCTGGAAGGGCTGGACGTATCGGCTGCGGCAAACACAGGGAACAACCGCTTCGGCCCTACGGCGTCGGGTGGCGGCATTCTGAGCGCGGCCATGACGGGAAACCCTTTAACGGGCATTCTTTCTCTGGTGGGTATCGAGACGGCAAAGCGGAGAGGCCCCGGGATAGCAGCAAATAGTTTTAACTCGGCGAATACATCGATCGCCAAACTGATCCAAGAGTCAGGTCGAGCCCGGAGTCCCTTGTTGGCGCTTATCGGGGAGCTGACGGCGCGACAGACAATAAGTGGTCGGCGATGAATTTCTCTTCTCTAGAAAAGAACCCGCCCATCACGTATTTCAAGGGCGTCTTTTTAAGACGAGAAATAGCCCTGAGCTGCCATTCGAGAAACTTAAGGTTCTGGGAATCCATTGCGCATAAGCCTTTTGAGAGAAGGAAAAGACCGCCGCTGATGAGCATCGCCAGCCCAATCAGGCCCCATACCACGGCTGCCAGAACCAGTAACCCGTATACGAACTGCAAAAACATGACTACTCCTTATTTGAGGCGAGCCGATGAAAACAGGGCCAGATTCTAGGCGAGTTTCCCCATGAAAACAAGCAATTTTATCGCCCTTAAAAGACGCCTCAAAAATCGCAGGCGGAGGCTGAATGGATAATGCGCGGCCCACCAAAGATCGACAACTGACCGAGCACTTCACGCTGTTTGAACTCACGAAAACAACGATGGATCGGTACCAAGCGGAGAACCGGGTTATCACGGACGCCCAGATTGTTAAAGCGGTGGAACTGGCTAGGCTCTTGGAGCATGTCCGCCACGTCCTCAACGAGCCGTTGATCGTTTCGAGCGGGTACCGGTGCAAGGGCCTTAATAAGGCGGTGGGTTCTACGGACGCGAGCCAGCACATCCTCTTTGAAGCCGCCGATATTGTCCCGGCTAACATGCCCGTCCCTGAGGCGTTCCGCTTGCTTTCCTTCGATATCCGCAACAAGGGGACGAACGTGGGCCAGTTGATCGAAGAGACAGCGGCGCGGCCTTACGGTGTGACGTCTTGGATTCACATCTCGCTGGGCCTGCCCTATCGATCGAAGGATCGCAACCGGCAAGTGCTGAGGATGAAAGACGGGAAATTCGAGTTGTTGGCGTGAGCGATCCGAAATTCTGGTTCGATATTGTAGTTGTCCTGGCGGGCGTTTTATCGGCTGGACTTTATGTGAAGTTCCGCGTCGAGCAATTAGAGAAGGATGTGGCCAAGAACCATGCCGGCGAACTAGCGGAAAAGACCGAATGGCGGCGGCTATGTATGTCAGAACTTGGTCGCGCCGTTGCGGATTGCCGAAATGCGCGTGAAGAAGATCACCGGGAGCGCGATGAGCGGCGGAGGCTGTTCTTTGATGAATACGCGAAGTTTCAGGTGGATGTGTGGCGCGAGGTTGGGACGGTTCGGACATTTAAGCACGAGTACCCAAACAAGGTCATGGAGTGGCAGCTAACCCACGAGAGAGAGGCGGCAGGGCAGCGTATTAAGTTTACGGAGCAGTTGGGGGCCGTGGCGGTTTCCATTGCGACCCATGGCGAAACGTTCAATCAGATCAAGGCGGCGCTGGATAAAGTGAATGAACGACTCGACAAGATCCTCGAGCGAGGATGAGCCGTGGCCCGTTTGCGAGTCGTGCGATCGCCGCATGGTTTACGTAATAACGGAAGCGGTCAGGGGGTGGTTTTGTGGGCGATGCACTTAAGCCCTGTTGCCCCGATTGCCTGAAGCCATGCGTTATCGGGTGGCGTGAGGATCGGCTGTGGTACTGGCACCGGTGCGGATGGAGTTTCGACGGATTTATTGAACGACATGGCCCGACGGTTCGGGACGATATGGCCGAAAGCGATAATCAGATTAGGAGAAACGCATGAACAAGATATTCGGATGGTTGGCTGGGATGACGGCGGCGGGGAAGTACGTTAAGAAGGCGCAGATGCTTCTCGAAGGGAAGAAGGCGATGTTGGCGGGTTTGGGAACGGGGATCGCCGGGACGCTGACTATAATCGGGAACTTCTCTCGTGAGGATGGGGGCGGCCTGCCCTACCTTCTCCACGTTGCGGCGACGATGGAGTTTCAGACGGCGATGGGCGGGTTTTCAGTATTTTTTCTCGCTCTGAAAGGAGAGAAGATCAGAAACGAGAACGCGGAGATTCTGGAAGAAATTCAGGCATCCCCGTCGGTGAGCATTAAACCGTAAGCCCCTGCCGGGCGTAGTTACTGATAGACGTAAATCGTTCGGAGGTGACTATGCCGCTTCTCAGTCTCGTTCTTGTCTTGATCGTAGTTGGCGTACTTCTGTGGGTGGTGAACAGTTACATCCCGATGGATGCCAAGATCAAGCAGATCCTGAACATCGTCGTGGTTATCGCCGTCGTCCTCTGGCTCCTGTCGGCCTTCGGGGTCTTAGGGAGCCTTTCGAGCGTGACGGTTCCTCGCGTTCGATAGCCGGACGCCCGCGAAGGCCAGAAGGCTGGAGCCGAAGAGGATCATGGGAGATGGTTCGGGGGTCGGGGCTGCGTCGGCGAACTCGTCTCGTTTACTCACGGACGCGATATCGCCCCAAAAGTTCGCCCAAGTTCCGTCATACGCCCCATCACTAGTAATCGGCACATCATACCCAGCCACTTCAACGCCAAACCCGCCATAAAGGAACGATTGGTCAAGGTTGTTCGCGGCCATGAGGTCGAGTGAACCGTAGCGCGTTTGGGCGAAGAAGCTGAAACTCGCCACGTTGCGGTCAACGGAATCCGTCATGAGAATATTCCCTCCGACCAGTCCGTAATGAGAAACGTTCAGATCAAAGGATGGGTGCCCGTTTAGCCCGCCATGGCTTCTAAAGGTATGCCCGCCCGCATTCATTGTTGTGTTGATGGCGTAGAAGGCCTTCCGATCATCGTCGCTAAATTCTGGTTCATAGGCCCCTTCGTCATCAATCTCGAAGGTTCCTGTAACCATGTCACCGATGGCCATCCGCCATGCAGGATTGGTTACTTTCCCGGTCCAGTCGAACGTGGTGGTTTTAGCGTGGGCGGTAGAGGAAACGGCGAGCAAAAGCAGGGCGGGGATCAGCGTGTTGAACTTCATTTTTATACCTCGCACAATTAGATCGGGTTGCGACAAAGTATATACCGTTTTTATGCCGGTTAGTTCAATCTTTCTTTTGCCTGAGAAGCGGCTTGCCCTTCTTGCGGATCGGCTTTAGCTGTGACTTTACGCGCAGAACTTCGCGCTTGTCGAACATAAAGAAAGACCTCCCGCCATGTACCGCCTTAATGACCCGAATCAGTTTCCTGTCGATCCATTTATAAAGCGTCATGCGTGAGATGCTTAGCTCCGCCATTACCGCGCCTGTAGTAAGCAATTCCAGCCTCCGGACTTATACCATAGGTTTTTTCTCTGAAAATACTTCTTGCATCGTCCACTTGCTAAATGGTATATACTTTATGGTAGCTTAGATTTTAGCCATACGCAAGGAGAAACGCCATGAACGAAACGATGACCTTAGCCGACTGCGAACGCCTTACGAACTTTTGGGATGACATGGTTCGTTCGCATATTTTCCGGTGCATGGAGAATCCGAAGACCTCTATCTACTGGCTTTTCGTTGACGAGAGAGACCATGCCTTCGATTGCTGGACGAAGGCGGCGGGTCTCAAGCCGGTGAAGTCGTGAGCGCTCAAGGAGAACACAAAATGAAAATTGAAATTAAAAACCGGTGGGCTGGAACCGTCCTCTTCAGCATCGAAGCGGATAGCTGGAAGCTGGCGGTCGAGGCGGCGGTTAAAAGCGGCGCGGAGCTGCGCGGCGCGGAGCTGACCGGCGCGTACCTGAGCGGCGCGAACCTGAGCGGCGCGAACCTGACCGGCGCGGACCTGCGCTACGCGGACTTGAGCGACGCGGACCTGCGCGACGCGAACCTGACCGGCGCGAGCCTGACCGGCGCGGACCTGCGCGGCGCGAACCTGCGCTACGCGTACCTGAGCGGCGCGGACCTGACCTGCGCGGACCTGCGCGACGCGGACCTGATCGGCGCGGACCTGCGCGACGCGGACCTGCGCGGCGCGGACCTGATCGGCGCGGACCTGCGCGGCGCGAGCCTGACCGGCGCGAGCCTGACCGGCGCGGACCTGACCGGCGCGAAGCTGACCTGCGCGGACCTGCGCGTCGCAAAGGGGTCGCCCTCGCGGTCAAACAGGGGGGGATGCGATTGCGGTCTCAAGCCGGTGAAGTCGTGAGCGCGTACCGTAAAGCGAAGCTTCTCCGCGCCGTCATCCTTTACGGGGGCGGTTTTGCGGGTGGGGCGGCGGTGATGGGTTGGTTCGCGGCCGGGCCGTTGATTCTCGGTTTGGTCGTGGGGGTTTACAAGTGATTGATGAATACTTTTTTGAGGGGGGGTTTCTGGTTGAAGCGGACAACATGACGCCTTCGGACGCGCTGGCGAGACGGCCTTCTTATCCCTCGAAGGGGACGACTCCGGCGAAGTGCCTTTCGCCTGAATGTCTGGAGCTAACAATTTTCAGGATTTGCGGGCCTTGCGAGAAGAAGCGCGATGAGTTGCTCATCGAGGCTTTGGTGAAACGGGGCTGGACGACGATTTAGAGGTTGAGGAGTAATCCGGCCTCGAACCGGCTAGACGACATAACGCGGAGCGACCCTTGGTTTCCTTGGCAGGTGTCGAGGGCGCTACAAAGTGCGGCGGCTAGTCGGGACACTTTACAACGAATAACAGGAGAAAACAAAATGGAAGAAGGAACGAGCGCATTGCAAATTCACCGGGATAACGCGGTTACCGCGTGGTCCCCGGATCAGGTGACACAGCAAGTTCAGGCCATCCAACAGCTCATGAGAGCCGGGATGAGAGACGGTGAGCATTGGGGTAAGATACCCGGATGCGGAGACAAACCCGCTCTGCTGAAGCCGGGAGCCGAAAAGCTCTGCCTCATGTTTCGGCTGGCCCCGAAGTTTGAGATGCAAACCAAAGACCTTGGGAACGGCCACCGGGAAATAACCGTGACCTGTTCGCTTTACCACATCAACACCGGCTCATTTTGGGGTTCGGGTGTCGGCTCATGCTCGACGATGGAAAGCAAATACCGCTACCGGGGCAATGAATCCGTCTCTACGGGTATCCCGGTTCCCCAGGACTATTGGGATTTGAAGAAGGCGAGCAAGTTTAAGGAAGCGAAAGAAAAGCTCGGCGGGGAAGGGTACATGACGAAGAAACTCGACGATGTATGGATGATCTGCGAGAAGGGCGAAAAGACCGAAAACCCGGACCTCGCCGACACGTTCAACACCGTCCTTAAGATGGCGAAGAAACGGGCTCTGGTTGATGCCACGCTGACCGCTACGGCCGCCTCCGATATCTTTACGCAAGACATCGAGGAGAACGCGCCAGCGGCCACGCCAGCGCCTCGTGTGGCCAATGTAGAGATGGGCCACGGAGAGCCGGAAGGTCGGACGTTCGGGAAGGCTTATGAGAACCTTCACACGTCTACTTTCGAGCTTTCCGACCCGATGACATCTAAGAAGGGGAAGGTCTATTGGAAAGCGATGGACTCGGAGGGGTCGACTTTCTACGTTTGGGATGACGCGATTTGCGCGGCCCTTCAGGTGTCGGCGGGCAAGTCCGTGACGGTGGCGATTGAGCAAAAGGGCAACTTTACCAGCATCAAAGAGGTTTTGGGTTCGTGAACAAGCACTGGCTCCGTTGCGCGGTGTGTTTTGGGTTCCTCGTGGTGTGGTTTTCTAAATGGGGGCCGGACGCGCTTATAAGAAAGATGGGAAATCAGGAAAAGCGCAAACTTTACGACCTTGCTTAAAGTCGTGCACGCTTAGACCTAAACACACAAAACGCAGATCAAGGAGAATTATGAACAGCATTTCACCACCAGAAACACGAGAGATTGAACAGCAGACATCCGACGCCCTGACTCAAGCGGGGGAGATCGAGATTCGAGACGAGGCCGGGTACAAGGCGGCCGGTGCCTTTGTCCAGGTCGTCAAAGACCTCCTCAAAAAGGTTGATGATACGTTCGCCGAGTCCATCGAAGCCGCCCACAAGACGCACAAGAAAATACTGGCCGCGAAGAAGGCGCACGCGGAGCCGCTTGAGGAAGCCGAAAAGATCGTCAAGTGGAAAATCGGGAAGTACTTTGATGATCAGCAGCGTAAGATTCGAGAAGAAAACGCACGCGCCGCAGCCGAACTGTATCGGCAGCAAGAGGAGCATCGCCTCGCTGTCGCGAAGCACGAGGCCGAGGTTAAGGCCCAAGCGGTAGCGCAGGCGAAGATCGAGGCGGCGGCAGCCCGCGCCCGCCTTCTCGCAGCGGAGAAAAACCGCCCGCTTCCGCCCGTGCCGCCACCGGCGCCGGTCCTACCGCCCCCGCCCCCGCCTCCGGTCGTTATGGCGGCGCCTGTGACGATTGCCCCGTCGGCGTCCGGTGTTTCAATGCGGACCGACTGGAAACACGAAGTTTACGGCCTCATGGAACTCGTGAAAGCAGTCGCCGCAGGAACAGCATCGAGCACGTTCTTGTTACCGAACGATGCCGCTTTAAAGGCTGAGGCTGTCCGCATTAAATCAACCTCGACGATTCCTGGGGTTCGTTTCTATTCCGAGACCGTCCCGGTTGTCCGTTGAGCTTTTAATATCCTAAACGCAGAGCAGTAGGCCCGCCGGGGCATTGTACCGGCACAATTTAAGGTTGGTTCGTGCAAGGAGGATTGAAATGGCTAGGGAAATAAAATTCAGGGCGTGGATTGACGGAAAGCCCGTCACGGTATTCCCCGGACGAAGTGTTCATGCTGGCATGTTTGATTTGACCGGCACAGAAGTTATCGAACAATTCACCGGCACACGGGACACAAACGGGAAGGATATTTACGAGGGGGATATTTGCCTTGTACCCGGCTGGGCGGGGTCAAAGTCTGAGGTGATTGTCGAGTGGAAAGCTGTCCGTGGCTCCGACGACATGGGGACCGACATGATCGGGTTTCCAGATCATTGTGGCGCTACGGTTATAGGCAACATCCACGAGCGCAAGAAGGCTTCGGAGGGGAAATGACCACTGAAAAACCACGAGCGAGGATGACGACTTTTGAAGACTTCGCTGATCTTGCCCTAGACACCAGTGACGGACTTCTTGCTCTTGAAGGTAGACTTAGACGATTGCTGGACGAGCGCGACGCCTATAGAGAAATGGCGATGCTCCAGACCCTAGGGGCATCGCTCGGACCAGACGCGGTGGACGCCGAAGCGCTAAGCCGCCACTTATCAAATGAAAATGAAATGGCTGTTATACGTGCCCTCTGGCGAATGGTCGGACCAAACGAGGTGGACGCCGAAGCTCTACGCCGCCTCTCCTCAAGAGAAGAGGCCGCCACACCAAAGGAGGCTCTAAAAGGAGACGCTAGAATGAAATTACTCCTCGCCATTCATGCTGAACACAAAGTGAGAACGGGCCACGACATTTTCACGGAACCGAGCCATTCGATTCGCACGGTATCCTGCTATGCCTGCGCCTGTCTTTACGCGGAACAACGCGTGCTAGACGAGGCGGAACGCCTCTATTTTCAAGAACTCCTCCGCCTATCATCAAAGGAAAAGGACGGGGGGAAATGATAGTTGAGCTAGATTTTAGAACTGCCCTTTCGTGGTTCATGAGCAGTGATCCGTGGCCGATGGGGGAGTCTGAGCGTGCTTACGTTCAGCAGCGCTTGGACGCTGCCTCTAAAAAGAGCGGGTATTTGGATTGGATCGACGCCTTCCACCGTTTCCCAGAAGGCCCTTGCCGGAAACCCATGTGGGACGGCTACGGAGCGCCTGCGGGGCATTGCGGGGAGGATTCGTGGGGGGAGTCAGAGAGGAAGTACCAGAGCCCCGAATATGAACACGGTCAGGAATATTGGCCGATGCATTTGCAGCGGGCGTGTCCGAAGCATGGCGGAAGACCGAAACCATCAGAGCCGCCAATTCCGGTAAAGGAGCTGAATTTGTGACTACTAAAAAAACACCGGCGGGGATGACGGTAACGATGTCTAAAACTATCTGGCCTGATGGGACGGTACAGGTAAAAAATGAACCGATTACGTTGTCGCCAATGACAAGGATCACCTTCCCTGACGGGCGTGTTCAGACAAAGAACACTCAACCCGTATATTCACAGGCTGGGATTGAAATGAAAATATCACAGCAAGAAATAAAACTAATGATTAGCGAGGTGGTGGGTGGAATTATGTTGAGCGTCGTATTGACTGTGGCGATTGTATTCAGAAGGAGATTCTGGAAATGGAAGACGTTCAAATGACTACTAAAAACCCGCCGGCGTGGCTGACGACGAGGAAAGAAATGGAGAGAGAACTTCTAACTCTGCCGCCAACGATGACAGGTAAGGCGATCCGCACGCTTTTAGGGCGTTTGCTGGCCGAACGCAGCGCATACCGGGAGGTGGCGATAAAGCTCAATGATATCGGGAGCGAAGGGAACGGGACGGACAACGACGTTGACGAAGAGGCCCTTCGCCGCCTCTCCTCAAGAGAAGAGGCCGCCACGGCGAAGGGGGATTTGTGAGCGACCAGTTATGTCAAACGTGCCTACAACACGAAAGCGACTGCCTTTGTCATGTGGACGTTAGGGAATTGCAAGCGGATTGCGATCGCTACAAGGCCGCGCTTGAGGAGATTGCCTACGGTGAACCGCATGGAGACAACACAGACGATTTGCCGCTCATTGCCGCGAGAGCTTTGGGGATTGTTCCACCCGCCCTCTCCAACAGCGCGGGTGGGGGGAAGTAAAGCCGGGCCAAGCGGCCCAAGATTTCGGTACTTCACGAGCCTAGCGTTCAAATCTAGGTAAAGCCCCCGTCGGGTACCGAACGGGGCAACAGATTTTGACACCCGCCTAGCGGTCCTCTCAGACCACTCCAACAGGCATTTGTAAAGGCACCGTAAGAACCGACGAAACCCGCTACCGGCGCAACGTCGTCATCCGTCCGGAGCAGTTCGCCCGGTTCATCGACTTCGCGCATCCCGAAACTCGCAAGATCGCCACGCTGGCCCTCCTGACGTTGCTTAGGAAAGGCGATTTGTCCGTTTTGGGGCCCAGCAGCCTTAACCGCGCTTTGGACGTTCTGAGCGGCACCCAGGGAAAAACGGGCGAGCCGTTCAGCGTACCGGCCCCGCTTACGGTTAAGATCATGTTCGCCAAGTCGGAGCATGATTGCGTTCTCGACTTCACGAATCACCGCAAGCGCTGGCGGCGGGCCTGTGAGGATTCCGGGGTCTGGTTTCAGCTCCGCGACCTGAGAAGGACGGGGGCGACCCACCTACTCTTGGAAGGCGTGGACATCGTGACCGTCCAACGCTACCTCGGCCACAAGAATATCGGGATGACGATGAACTACCTGAACCCGCCGCAATTGGTAAGCAAGGAAGCGGCGAAGAAGTTGGAACGGAAGTTTGTTACGCTGACGACCGTCCCTGAGTACGGCTGGAACGAGAACTAGCTGGTGAACGGGAACCTTCTGCAGAAGGTTCTCCATAGGGGAATTTGACCGGAAGCGTTCACCAGACCATTCACCAACCAGCCTGATGAACGGCTCAAAAATAAATCTTGTCGTCGGACTGTCCACGGTAAAGAGGGGACTTGCATTTGCGTTGCGATTGCGGTTCAATCTTCCCGTGCGCAGATCATTTAAACATCCTCGAAGTTCGTTCCTCCGACGACGGAGAAAATTTCTCTGCCGGTGCGGTCGTGATCGGCGCACAACCTTCCAAGACCCCCGGCGGAACTTTTAAGTAATCCCACAATGCGGAAGAACCCCCCCCTTGGCGCATCCGCGCCCCAGCCTCTGGCATCCCTTCAGCGCGACAACTCGGCTGGAAACCCCCTGCGCGGCCAGATAAGCGCGGGGGGAGCGATTTGCCCCCTCACCCCGCCACACCGCAAAGACGAACGCCTACTAAAAACAGGCGGGGAAGGGGGAGCTTTTATCTGTTGGTGCTTCGGGTTCTGTGGCCCTCACAGCGCCCCTCAATGTTCTTGCGAATGCCATAGGGAGGCCAGCCTGTGACTTGGATATTCCCCCGCCCCACCTTCAAGCGTGGCGACTTCCGCACGTTGACAGTGAACGGTAAGAAGGTTGACAAATTTACCGTAATCGAAACTAAGAAGGCGTGGCTCGTCTGCTGGATTTTGAGGAGAAAGGCTAATGCCCCCAGCGCGGCGGGGGCGTTTCTTTTGGGGGCCGCGTGAAACGTTTTGACGGCAGCACTGGAACCGCGAGACACAAGCTCACAGTGGGGACGATCTTCGCGGTTCGTTTCACCCCGCCGTCATCTTTTAAATTGGTGCACCCGTGAAAGTTCTTGTCGCCTGTGAGTTTTCCGGCACCGTCCGCGAAGCATTCCGCTCCAAAGGCCACGATGCTTGGTCCTGTGACCTCCTCCCCACAAATCGCCCCGGCCAACACATAACCGGCGACGTTCGAAGAATCCTTTCCGACGGATGGGATTTACTGATTGCCCATCCGCCCTGCACTTATCTGGCGGTCAGCGGGGCGCGATGGTTTAAAGACCGGCTGGCAGAACAGGCGGATGCTATTGATTTTGTCCGCCTATTACTTTCCGCTGACATCCCCCGGGTAGCACTTGAAAATCCCGTAGGCGTTATTTCTTCGCGCATTCGCAAGCCCGACCAGATCATCCAGCCTTGGCAGTTCGGACACGGCGAGACTAAGGCGACCTGCCTCTGGCTTAAGAACCTCCCAAAGTTGACCCCCACGGATGTGGTATCGGGGCGGGAACAAAAGGTGCACCGGATGCCGCCCTCTCCGGATAGATGGAAACTCCGCAGCCTGACATATCCCGGAATTGCTCATGCAATGGCGGAGCAATGGGGATGCGCCCTCCCCCCAATTCCCCCTACACCAGAGGCCAAATGAAAGATATCCGCCCTTCCCATGAAAACGTTGACCTTTACGCCGCCCCTCTTTCTCAGAGGGATCAGCTCCTGAAGCTTTTCTCTGAAAATGGGAACGCTTTAACACTGGGCCAGATCATGCGAACGACGCTGGCCGCCGAATATAGAGCGCGCCTTTCTGAAATGCGGGGGGACGGCTACATCATTACCTGCCAGATCAGGAAGCCCGCGAGCGCCAACCTCTACACGCTGACGCCGCCGGTGAAGTTTGAAGACGGGCAAGGGGTGATGCTTTGAAATACCGCATCAAAAACTGGTCGGAGTACCAGCACTACAAGGACCGAAACCCGCCGTGGGTGAAGCTTCACGTCCTTCTTCTTTCGAGTCGTGATTGGGTGATGTGGACCGATGCTAGCAGGACGCTAGCAATTGTGTGCATGGTGCTAGCGGCACAAACGGGAGGCGAAATTGACGGCTCTCCAGACGGGCTGGCCTACCTCAAACGCGCCGGGTATCTAAACTCCAAGCCGACGCTAAATCCTTTGATAGACAGCGGTTTTCTTGTGCAAGTCGGTGATGCTAGCGCGGTGCTAGCAGATGCTAGCGCCTCTGTCTCTGTCTCTATCTCTTCTTCTCTTAAGAGTAATGGCGTTTTAAAAAAGCCATCACTCGACGAAATACAGACCTACTGCGTTGAGCGTGGAAACAACGTCGATCCTGAAAAGTGGCGGGCCTATTACGAGTCCAACGGATGGCGAGTGGGCAAGAACCCGATGAAGGACTGGAAGGCGGCGGTTCGGACGTGGGAAAAGTCGGAATTTAATCAGGCCTCCCCGAAACAATCCAGCGGGAGCATGGCAGGAGTTATTTTGTGACGCAGAACATCCAGGAGATTATCGACTACAAGGGCGAAGACCGGGTCGTTCACTATCAGGAATACCTTCTCGAGCGGGTCAACAGGCCACAAGTGAAGCGTTTCCAAAGCGGATGGGCGTTGTTCGACGGGGCTTGCGCCTTGGAGCCGGGCGAGGTTGTTATCGTCACCGGCCACACGAAAAACGGAAAAACGCTCTTCGCGGAAAGCTGGATTCGCCGGATGATGCAATCCGACGCCAGCGCGAAGGCGATGATTCTTTCCTTTGAGGTGCAGACAGAAAAACTGCTTCAGAAGTACGCCCCGGACGATATCCCCGTTTACGTCCCCCGCGAACTCAAGACCATGGATTTTGAATGGCTCAAATTCAAATGCCGGGAAGCGAAATATAAATACGGCTGCACCATCGTGATGATCGACCACCTGCATTTCATGGTCGATATGGCGACGAAACAGAATATGAGCCTGAACATCGGCGCGTTTCTCCGGCGTCTCAAAAAAGAAATCGCTATTGACGAAGAGATGGCCGTGCTCCTCCTCGCTCATCAGGGCCAGCCGAAGGACGAGGCCAGCCTAGGGAACCTCCGAGACTCGTCCTTCATCGCCCAAGAAGCGGACGCGGTGCTTATCGTTTCTCGAAAAGAAAACCTTTCCCCAATCGAACTCAATGACATCCGCACGAAGCACGGAGGGGCCAAAGCGTCGGCCTTAACTCCACCAGAAACCGACGATGAATTTCAAGACAAGTTTTCCGCTGGGCTCGCCATTGTGAAGGTCGCCGTTCATCGCCGCACGAGCGTCTTTGACTGGAAAAAGATGTTTCAGAAACGCGGAGAGTGGATGGAGGAAGCGTGATTAATGCCACCCGCGCGGGAGAACTTTTTCGCGACTTCACCCGCTCCCGTCAGAACGCGGTCCTTGGTTGGCCGGACGAGTCACTGTATTCGACAGAGGACATTGCTTACTTCAAGATGCTCGAAGCGGACAGAATGCGAGGCCGTGTTCAGATCGAAGGGACGATCCTTAACCTGTCCGACTTACCGGAGTCCTCATGAATTACACCGCGTGCGAACTTATGGAAATTGCATTGGACGAACTGGCCGCCAAATTCAGCCACGAGACCCCCGCCTTCTTCTGCCTTACTTGCGACTACGAAATAGACGAGAGCGATTACGCCGCGCATGACCGCCAAAACCATGACATCACCGAGGAGGAAAAATAGCATGACACAGGACGAGAGAGCCTATGCGTTTGAGAAGTGGAGAACGAGCGGAGTGACGAATCGAAGGGTAGAGCGTCGCCGGCGCCGGGATCGCGCACTGACGGTGACCCTGATCGTCGTGGCGATGGTCCTGGGTGTTGTTGCCGCGGTGATTCAGCCGTGATCGGACCCGACAAAGACGACGTGCCTTTTATTGCCGTCGGGAATGACAAATTCCTCGGCTCAATCCGGGCAGGAGACCTTATCCCCTGCGGTAATCCTGACTGCGTGGCAATTCACGAGGTGAAGCAGGGGACGGAGAACGGGCAGCCGTCGGACATTGCGCAGTTCTATTCGTGCGGGGGAAAAGATTATCTTGTCGGCATCAAGGGTCGGAAATTAAAATGACGACAAAAGACGACATCATCAAATCGCTCAGAGAAAATAATTTTAGCCTGACCCGTGCGAATTCGTACCTGTCGCGCCTTTTGAGTGCGCTGGAGCGGGAGTCTGAGGCTTATCGTCAGGTGGCGATTCTGAGCGTGTTCGGAAATTTCCTTAAAGACCGCGTTGCGCGTGAAACCTATGTCGACGAAGAGGCTCGCCGCATGATCGAGAAAGGGGAAATCAAATGACCCCCGCGGGAGCCTCCCTCGGCTGGGAGCGTTCGTGGTCGTGGTCGTGGTCGGGTTCGGGTGGGCGTTCGTGGTCGTGGACGCGCTCGCGGTCGGGTTCGCGGTCGGGTTCGGGTGGGCGTTCGGGTTCGGGTGTGTGTTCGAGTTCGTGGTCCCGTGCGCTGTCGGTTTCGTTGTCGTGTTCTTATAAAACTAAAATCAGGAGAAAACAAAATGACTAAGACAAAAAAATCAGATAGCAAGGCGGCAGTTGTTCAGGTTGGAGACGCATCTAACCCGTTCATGGTCCTCGGTGGGTATTTTTTCATCCGGACGGTCACGCACTATTTCACGGGCCGTCTCGTGTGGGTGGGTGACAAAGAGATTGCAATCTCAGAGGCTGCGTGGATCGCTGACACTGGGCGTTTCAATGAGTTCGTTGCTGGCAAAACCGTGAACGAGGTTGAGCCGTTCCCCGTCGGCGCTACGGTTATTGTCGGGCGCGGTTCAATCATCGACATGGTTGAACGTCCGGGCGAACCCCTACTGACAGTGAAATGAATCAGGCCCTAGCCCCCATCGGCAGGGAGCGTTCGTATTCGCGTTCGTATTCGCGTACGTGTTCGTGTTCGTGGCCGCGTTCGCCGCAGCGTTTGTGGCCGCTCTCGCGTTCGTGGGCGCGTTCGCGGTCACGATCGTTGTTGAAGTCGTTGTCGCGATCGGTGGCGAAATGAATCAGGCCCTAGCCCGCATCGGCAGGGAGCGTCCGTGGTCGAGTTCTCGGTCGCGTTATTATTCGTTGTGGCGTTCGTATTCGTTGTGGTGTTCGAGTCCTCGTTCGAGTCCTCGTTCGGGTTCGCGGTCTAGTGCGGGTTCGGGGTCGTGGTCGTGGTCGTTTACGTGGTCGAAATCGGGGGTTAAATGAATCAGGCGTTAGCCCGTATCGGCTGGGAGCAGTTGTATCCGTATCCACGCTCATGGTCGCGTTCGCGTTCTGGTTTGTGGTCGAATTCGTGGGCGGGGGCGCGTTATGGTTGGTGTTTGAATTCGCGTTCTTCGCCGCGGTCACTCTTGGGGTTAATATGAATCAGGCGGTCGCCCGCATCGGCTGGTCGAGTTCGTGGCCGCGTTCGTATTCGCGTTCTGGTCTGTTGTCGTGGGCGCGTTCGGGTTCTGTCTCGTGGTCGAGTTCGTGTTCGGGTTCTGGTGCGCGTTCTGGTGCGGGTTCGTGGGCGTGGTCGCGATCGGGGGTTAAATGAATCAGGCCCTAGCCCGCCTCGGCGTGGCGCGTCGGTGGTCTGGTTCGCGCTCGCGTTTGGGTTCGTGGTCGTGGTCGGATTCTCGGTCTAGTTCGTGTTCGCGTTGGCGTTCGGATTCGTGGTCGCGTGCGTGGCCGCGTTCGTATTCGTGTACGTATTCGCGTTCTGGTCTGTTGTCGTGGGCGCGTTCGGGTTCGCGTTCTGGTGCGCGTTCTGGTTCTGTCTCGTGGTCGCGATCGGGGGTTAAATGAATCAGGCGGTAGCCCGCATCGGCTGGCCGCGTTCGTATTCTGGTTCGCGTTCGGGTTCGTGGGCGTGGTCGCGATCGATTACGCGGTCACTCTTGGGGTTCAAATGAATCAGGCCCTAGCCCGCGTCGGCTGGGAGCGTTCGTGGCCGCGTTCGCGTTCTGGTTCGTGCCCGTTGTCCTCGGAGTCATATTCTTACTCGAATTCGTGGTCTCGTCATTGTTCGTTTTCATGCTTGTGGTCGGGTTCTGGTGGGTGTTCCGGCTCGTGGTCGCGTTCTCGTTCGTATTCGCGGGCGTGGTCGTTGTCGAAATCTGGCAAGGGGGAATCTAATGACTGAAGAAAACTTAGTGGAACTGGCGGCGAAATCGTGACGACACTCCCCGACAAAAGCGACATGGACGCTCGCGGCGCGAGCGTTATTGTGGCCGGAAGTGAACGGAGAAACGCGGAGAGGCGAACCGGCGTCGACCGTCGGCACTGGAAGCCGGTGAACCGTTCCCTCGTGGCCGTGTTCTTCGTGCTGGTTCTCGTTTGTGGGCTGGCAGTTTTTATCGGAGGCTGTTCCGCGCCCCACACCTACGAAGGTAAAGCGGTCCCTAAAAGAGACGCGCATAACTGGGAAGAGACGAAGAAAGCTTTAGCGGATTTGGATTCAAAAGACCGCCGCGAGGAGACGCAAAATGAAAATTGAAATCAGAAACCGGTGGGCTGGAACCGTCCTCTTCAGCATCGAAGCGGATAACTGGAAGCTGGCGGTCGAGGCGGCGGTTAAAAGCGGCGCGAACCTGATCGGCGCGGACCTGCGCGGCGCGGAGCTGACCGGCGCGTACCTGAGCGGCGCGGACCTGACCGACGCGGACCTGACCGGCGCGGACTTGAGCTACGCGGACTTGAGCTACGCGTACCTGAGCGGCGCGAACCTGATCGGCGCGGACTTGAGCTACGCGGACCTGCGCGACGCGGACCTGACCGACGCGGACCTGACCGGCGCGGACTTGAGCTACGCGAACCTGCGCGGAGCAGTTGGAATCAACTTCTGCCTGAAGTCGGACCTTCCGCCAACTCCCCAGGCGGAGGTGGCCGGTCTGAAGGAGAAGCAGCCATGACTGACCACGAAGGCCCTCGACAAATTCCGAACAGAGAACGCAACTGGCGCGCACAGATTGGCCACTTTTGATGGCAAATCATCAACAAAAGGTTTGGATACCAACGATTTGTCGGCGCGCCGCGAATCGAACAAAACTTTTAAATCAGACAGACAGGAGAAGTAAAATGGAAAACCTCATATTAGTCGCCGGGCAGAACGTTAAGGCGATTCATCTGGGCCTTGTGCTACTCGCCCTCGCCGTCTACGTCATCAAAGACCTGCC
>Ga0163150_10004662_pt1 | contig 18177 bp, 18 predicted proteins | sample OliLakLV19P2IB_FD_148628 | JGI IMG/M metagenome (GOLD analysis project Ga0163150, IMG submission 148628) | Freshwater microbial mat bacterial communities from Lake Vanda, McMurdo Dry Valleys, Antarctica - Oligotrophic Lake LV.19.P2.IB | ecosystem: Environmental > Aquatic > Freshwater > Lake >...
CGTCGAGATAGCCATTCATTGCAAAGTCCGATTTGAGGAGGAGTTCGCCAGATTCACCTTCGCCGACATCGCGGTCGTCGGTGTCGACGACGCGGTACTGAACGCCCGGTGACGCCCTGCCCAAGGTTCCGTGCAAGCTTGGCGAATCTGCGGGGGAGAGGATGAAGTCCGACGTCGCGGTCTCGGTGGTTCCGTACACGTCGAAGACCTGGATCCGCGGGAATCTTACCCTCAGGCGCTGATCGACCAACGCATCGAGCGGCTCGCCGCCCAGGAGGATCTGCTCGAGCGTCTCCTGTGATGCGACCGTTTCCAGCGCCCGGGCAATGTCCGCGTCGGGAGAACTGAACACTGCGCGCAGCATCGTGGGCACCATCGCAACCGTCGTGATGCGATCAAGCGCGAGCGTTCGCAGAACCGACAGCGCTTCGAACTTCTCCCGCATTACCAGCGTGCCGCCGCTGATCAGCGTGAGCAGCGATACCCAGATGCCGAAGCTGAACGTCATCTGCATAACGAGAAGGCTCCTCGTATCCGGCGAGAAGTGCAGGATCTTTTCGAGGGTCTGCAGCTTGCCCGAGAAGGCCTCGTGGGAGATGACGGTCCCCTTTGGCGGACCCGTCGAACCCGACGTGAAGACTATGAGCGCGGCGGCATCCAGGATGGGGCGATGAGCTGGCGGCGCCCCGCTTGCCGCGTGAATCCGCGCGCCGGGCACAGAGCCTCCCAGCGCCTCGAAGTTGCCGGTGGCATCGACCACCCAGCGCGCGCCTGTGCGCTTCAGCATCTCCTGAAACGAGTGGGCAGGCGAAGTGCGATGCACAGGCACCAGTACCGCTCCTGCCCTCCAGATCGCGAGCGTGACCATCCAATCCATCGCCTTGTTGGAAACCAGCGCGACTGCCGGCTCGCTGGCGCAGGCGCCGCCATCCTTCAGCTCGGCCGCCAGCTCGGCAGAGAGCCGGTCGAGGTCCGCGTACGAAACCACCTGCCGTCCGTCGTCGATGGCGACGCGCCCACCCCAACGCTTGCACGAGGCGGTCAGCCATTCTCCGAGGTTCGCGTGCTCCATGTCGTCAGGGAAAGCGCGAGTCACGCCAGGCGAACGCGGCTCGCAGCCCGTCGCTTCTGGCGATCTCGAAGAAGCGGCGCTTGTCGGGCGATCCCTCGGACTCGATGTGGAGGTCAATGTCGAGGCTTGCCTGCAACGCCTCGGAAAGGCCCATGATTTCAAAGGTGCGGTTGATGGCCTGCTTGGTCTGGCTCACCAGGTGGGGATCGATCGCGGCGATACGATGCGCAGCCCTCATCGCCTCCGGCAAGTGTTCACCCTCGGGCACCACCCGATTCACGAATCCCATCTGCAGCGCTTCGGCCGCGGAAATCCGGTCGAGCCCGAGGAGGATGATCTCTTTCGCCCGCTTGGGTCCGACCACCCACGGCAGGATCATGGTGACGATTCCCGCGCCGAATTGCAGTTCCGGCTCGCCGAATGTCGCGCTGTCCGCGGCGATGGTGATATCACAACTGATGGCGAGTTCCATGCCGCCAGCGAGGCAAGGCCCGTGAACCGCTGCGATAGTGGGCACCCTAGATCGCCACACGCTCATCGTCGTGGCAAACTCGTCCCACAGCACGCGACGCCATTCAGCCGTGCCGGAGATGCCGGAGTTCATCTGCTCCTTGAGGTCGAAGCCGGTGGAGAAACAGCGGCCCGAGCCCGTCACGACAAGCGCACGGACCTCGCTGTCACGCTCGACCTCGGCCAGCACTTCGGTGATCTCGCGGCGCATGACCGCACTCATCGCGTTGAGCTGGTCGGGACGATTGAAAGTGAGGATCGCAACCGCCCCGTCGCGTGCGAACTGAACGGTTTCGAATGACCTGCCGGACATGAGCTTTGTGCTCAGATCCGGTATTGCGCGATGACGCCGGCGTCCGGCTCCAGGCCCAGCCCCGGCCCCTGCGGGACGGCAATGCGGCCGTTCTCCGGGACCATGGCGTCGCCCCAGAGCTCTGCATCGAAGTCGCAGAATAGCCGCTCAAAGACAGGCGTCGTACGCAAGGCGGCATGCAAGTGCACGGTGGCCACCTGTCCGGGGCCGAACAACGCGCAATGCGGCACGAGTTCCACCCCATGGGCCTCGCACAGCGCCGCAATCTTGAGCACCTCTGTCAGCCCGCCGGTCTTCGCGACGTCCGGCTGTGCGATATCGATCGCGTTCTCACGAATCATTGCGGCGAAGTCATGCAGGCTACCGGCATTCTCCCCGGCAGCGATGCGATCGATTCCCAGCTCTCGCACCTTGGCCAGGCCAAGGTAGTTCTCCGGCGGCCAAACCGGCTCCTCGAGCCAGTGCAAGCCGAGGGGCTCCATCTCCCGGCTGTAGCGGATGGCCTCCGACACCGTCCACGGGCAGTTCGTGTCCAGCATTACCTTCACGTCCGGTCCGGCGGCCTCTACCGCTGCACGGATCTCGTCCATGCCAATCTCGTGCAGCTTCACATAACGGTAGCCGCGGTCCACCGCCCGCCGAACGGCCTTCACGACGTCGTCCACATTCCCGTACCGCATGAGGCTTGCATAGACCTCTACCTCGGAAGCGTAGGCGCCACCGAGCAACCGATGCAGCGGCACGCCGCAGGCCTTTCCGAGGATGTCCCAGAGCGCGAGATCCACGGCGGCGATGCCGTAGACGATGGGCCCGATGCGGCCGAAATTATGGAGCTGGAACTCGAGGTCGTGCTTGATCTTCGAGATCTGCCTCGCGTCGCGCCCAATGAGCAGGGGAAGAATGCGGCTGTCGATCGTCTGCAGCAGGGACCGATCGCGATTACGCGAAAACGCCTCGCCCCACCCGACGAGGCCATCCTCGGTTTCCAGGCGAACCATGAGGATGTCGAAGTTGTTGGCAGGCTCGCCGCCAAAGCTCCAAGGCGGAGTGCCGCCAGCCTCGAACGGCAGGGACAGGAGGACCGATTCCGCCTTGGCGATCTTCATCGCTTGTCGGCATACCGCGACATGTACTCCTCCATGATCGTCTGCAGGCGGATCGGCGTTTCCTGCATCGGGCAATGGCCGGAATTCTCGATCACGACAAGCTCGGCATTGGGATGGAACTTGAGGAATGTCTTTCGCAGGTCCTCCTCGAGGAAGCTTTCCTGGTCGTACTGGCCGGCGATCACGAGGATCGGTGCGTCCACGCCCATCGCCTCGGCGGAAAAGTCCTCCTTCGTCCACATGTCGAGGTAGTCGCGCACCGCGGCCGGATCGCGCGTTTCGCGAGCCAAGCGCAGCTTCACGTTGGCCCATTGTGGCGACAGCCGGCCAGCCGTGATGCGCGTGGCGAGCTCGCGCACGGCATCATCGTCGGTCAGGGTCTTCAGGAAGAAGTCGAAACGCTCCTTCGGCATCTTGATCCCCGCCGCCGACACCGGCCCGATGGCAATGATCGATTTCATTCGATCGAGGAAATGAACCGCCAGTCGCTCAACCACCATGCCCGTCATGGAGAAGCCCACGCCATGAAAGCGATCCCACCCCAGGTACGTGGCCAGGTCCACGGCGTCCTGTGCGGCCTCCATGGAGTTGTGCTTCCCGGGAATCTTGCGGGACCGCCCGTAGCCCCGAAGATCCATCAGGGCGTAGGTGAACTTCTCGGTGTCGAGGTATTGGAGCATCGGCTCGTAGCTGCTGCAATCGGCGAGCCAGTCGTTGAACATGATGACGCCTTCGGGGCCGTGGCCCCAGAGCGTGTGGCCAACTACCATTTTCTCTTCCTTTCCGGAGGTTGCATCAGCTAGCGGACGATCTTGATGTCACTCAGCTTCGGGTGTCGGCCGGCGTCGATGTCGGCCTGCGCCTTCGTGATGAAGCGCATGTCGAGTTGCGGAGCGACGTCGAGCCGGGTCTGAAGGAGTTTTTGGGCGTGCAGGAAGTCCATCACGCGTTGCGAGGCCCGCATCTGCTCCTCGTCGATCACGAAGTCCATCGTCTTGATGTCAGGGACCTTCGCCTTGAGGTAGCGGTCCGCCTGTGCCGAAACGCGCAGCAGTCCCTTGTCAATGCGCGACGTCTGGGCGAACCAGTCATGCGCAGTTTCGATGTTGTTGGAAGTCCACCACGCCGCCATGATCCAGGCCTTGAGGAACCGGGCAGCTCCATCTTCGCCGTACTTGCTCAGGAACTTGCCGCTGAGCCCCATCCAGCCGCCGCCCTCGCCAGGCTTGCTCGCGTAGAGCACCTTGTAGCCCGCCTGGATGAGCCGCTCCTGAGTGGGATCCCAAGTGGTCACCGCATCCACGGCCTTCGACTGGAGCGACGCGGCCTGTTCGGCCACGTCCTGGTTGACGATCTTCATGTCCTTGAAAGGATCCTTGATGCCAGCCGCGACGATATGCTCGATGCAGCGCGGAAAAGTAGTCGTGCCGAAGGGACCCGACAGCGTCTTTCCGCGCAGGTCGGCAAGACCTCCCTTGAAATCGGGTTGCGCCACCACGGCGAAACGCTGGTCGTGCGTTCGAGACACGACCTTCGCGCCAGGAATCCTCGCCACGGCGCGCAAGACCGGCGCATCGGCCGCAAAGATATTGTCGACTTCGCCAGCCACCGCCGCCTCGCCCAGCGGGCCGCCGTAGGTGAACACCTTGAAGTTGGCCTTGATGCCGTTTAGCTCGAGGATGTTGGTGTGCTTTAGGGTTTCAAAGATCTCTCCACCGGTGGCCCACAGCGACTGGTAGCCGATGTTCATCTCGATTGGCTGCTGCCCGAGAGCGGAAAGTGGCATTGCGACGCTGGCCGCCGTGAGGATGGGCGCGCAGCGACGAATGAGGCGTGCGCCGGCCCTGAGCAGGTTGATGACAATCATGTGCATTCTCCCTTGTGCTGGTACGGTTGAACTAGACAGCGTGGTGGCTCCATGGCGTGAGCTTTCGCTCCAACAGCAACATTAAGTGGTTCATCCCGAGGCCGATCACCCCGATGGTGATCATTCCCGCCAGTACCTTTTCTGTTTCGATCAGGACGCGGGCGGTCTGGATCATGTAGCCCAGCCCCGAAGTGGCGGCTATGAGCTCCGCGGCGATCACGCACATCCAACCAACGCCGAGCCCGACCCGCATGCCCGCGAGGATGTACGGCAACGCCGAGGGCAACAACACCTTGCGCAAGAAGAGCAGTCGCCCGGCGCCAAAGCACTGCGCGGCTTGCACGTGGATCGGCTCGACCGAGCGGATTCCCAGGTACGTATTGGTGAAAATGGGGAAGAACGAGCCGAGGAAGATGATGAACCACGCCGGCTTGTCTCCCAGACCGAACCACAGGATGGCGATGGGAATCCACGCGATCACCGAGATCGGGCGGATTATCTCGACGATCGGCATGACATAGCGTGCCAGCCGGCGCCACCGCGCCAGCAGCGTCGCCAGGCTGATGGCGCAGACCGTGGCGATGAGAAAGCCGATGACCACGCGCCACACGGAGGCGACGACGTCCTTCCAGAGCAGCCCCAGTTTCGCGAGGTCGATCAGCGCCTGGAAGATCTTGCTCGGCGGCGGGAACAGGTTGCCGTCGATCCACGAGAAGCGCACGCCGAGCTCCCATAGGACGATCATCGATATCACGAGCGACCACTGCTCGAGGCCGCGTGCGATAGCGACAAGCGCGAAATAGGCGCGCCTAGCCACGATGCCCCGTATTGCTTTCCTCGTCCACGAAGCTGCGGACCTCTTTTCGCAGCGAATTCGCGAGGTGCTCGCGATATTGGAGGAACTGGCGGTCCGAGCTCCTTATCGAGGCATCCCGCGGTCTCGGCAGATCAATCTTCAACAGCTCCTTGATCCTGCCAGGCCGGTGCGTCATTACCAGCACGCGGTCGCCGAGGAAGATCGCCTCGTCGATGTTGTGGGTGATCAGGACGAAGGTCTTCTTGGTTGCGCCCCAGATGCTGAGGATCTCTTCCTGCATGACATCCCGCGTCAGCGAATCAAGCGCGGCAAATGGCTCGTCCATGAGTATCGCTTGCGGGTCCGGCGCGAGCGCTCGCGCGATGCTTACCCGCTGTTTCATTCCGCCAGAGATATGCCGGGGATACCGGTTCTCGAAGCCCGTCAGGCCCACGAGATTCACGTAGTGCGCGACAAGACGGCGGCGCTCCTCGCGAGGAAGCCCTTTGGCCTGGAGCCCGAACTCTATGTTTTCAGCCACTGTCATCCAGGGGAAAAGGCCGTACTCCTGGAACATCACGATGCGCTCCGGACCCGGCTGCGTAACCACCTTTCCGTCGCTCACGACGTCGCCCGACGAAGGCCCCGTGAACCCGGCGAGCATATGCAACAGCGTTGTCTTGCCGCATCCCGAGGGGCCGATGATGCAGAGGAACTCGCCCTGCGCGATCTCGCAGCTGACGTTATCCACCGCGACGACCTTCGAATGGAGTGCTCCCCCTTCGAAGGTCTTCGAAACGTTCCTGACGACGATGTCTCCCATGTTCCTGCGATGCCCTGGGTTGCCGGCCGCGACCGTGTTCTGGTCAGTGGTGGCCGCTACCGAGCGACCGCTAAATCGGCTTTGTCGAGATCCACCGGGTCGGTCCCCGGCCACACGTGCCTGCGCCACAGCCAGATGCGCATCAGGAGGCGCTTGCGTTCCGGTTCCGCGTGATCGACGAATGCCTTGCGTCCGTGCAGCGTCCAGTTGTTGTTATTGAAAAGAATTTCCCCCGGCTCGAGTTTGTGCGAGAAGGCGAACTCGGGCCGCTCGAGGAGCGAGTCGAGGTAGTCCAGCATCGCTGTTTCTTCATCGGTCATCGGGCAGCCGGCCTTGCGCATGCCAGGATCGATGTAGTAACGCAGGTAGTGGATCTTCAACTCCTCGCGGATCATCTCGAAGATCGGCTTGGACCAGGTGGGTGGGCCGCCGGGAAGCCGCTCCACGGGCGGGTCGATGTGCCAGGGGCGATTGAGCCGATCGAGGAACTCGGGATGCGCCTGCGCGATCTCCTTTAGCAGGGTGTATGCGGAGATCACGATGTTTTCGCCCCCGCTGCGAGCGCTAGCCAGGCACATGAGGCCCAGGTAGTCCGGCCACCGAGGCTCCAGCATCCCGTTGTCGGTATGCGGCAGGAAGTAGCGAGTGGTCTCGATCAGGCGATATGGATCGGTGACCTTGTCCCCACGGTCCTGCACGGTGTCGAGGCGCTCTCCGCGGAGGTTCTGGCGTATGACACGCCCGAGGTAGTTCGCGAGGCCCCAGTAGATCATCGCGTTTTCGTCGCGCGAGTAGCTTCCCACGTCTATTCCACGAACGACCACGAAGCCGAACTCGTCGTCCAGCCGGGACCGTAGCTGGGGTACGTCGCAGCTGAAGCCCGGCACGCGGAAGTCCTCCGGCTCGATGATCCCGAGGTGGATCTTGCGGCGACGAAGACCTTCGACCGCAGCGCTGATTTGCTGTCGCGCATCGTCAGTCAAGTCGTAGAAGATCGGGCGACTCTCGCGCGTGATCGATTCCCGGGTCCATGCACGACGCTCGTTCGCCGGCCAGTCTGCTTGGCCGGCAAGCGACTTCGTTGCAACCTCGTTTCCGATCGTACGGGCCATGCGAGCATCTCCGCAGAGTGGTGAGTGGCCTTGGAAATCGTTTGCACAACTTTGCAGCGCGTTTGCAGTCAGCCTACGGGACTACGGTCGGAGTTGTCAAACAGTATTCTGCAAACGTTGCTCGCTGTTGCTGCAACGGACTAGAATGGTTAACGGCTCATCGGAGGAGAAGGGAATTGCGGCCACCTGTAAGTCGAAAGACCGCGCGCCTGAGCGATGTGGCGAAGGGTGCGGGAGTGTCCGTTTCAACTGCGTCTCGGGCTCTCACGGTCCCAAGGCTATTAAGCCCAGCGACCGTCATTAAGGTCCAGGAAGTCGCACAGAGGCTCGGGTATGTCGCGAAGTCAACATTGAAGGCGGCTTCCACGATGCGAACCCGGACCGTCGGGGTGGTGTTGCCGGATCTCGACAACGCGATCTTCTCGATCACCGCCCATGCGCTTCAGAAGAAGCTTGCGGAGCACGGCTACATGCCGATCCTTGCTTGCTCCGATTACTCGAAGGAATCCGAGCTAAACATCACTCGGACCCTTCTGGAGCGCGGCGTCGACGGGATCGTGCTTACTGGCACCGAGCACCATCCGTCCCTGGTTCCCATGCTCCATGGCTCCGGCGTGCCGTTCGTGTTCACGTGGGCGTTCGACCCAAGCCAGCCCATCACCTGCATCGGCTTCGACAACTACCGGGCGGGTGCGCTGATCGCCAATCACATGGCGCAACTCGGGCATCGGAAGATCGCCGTGATTACGGCGTATACCGCGCACACCGAGCGACACAACGAGCGACTTCGCGGCATCCGCGAAACTCTCGAAGCCAGGGGACTGTCGCTGCCTGAAGACCTGGTGGTGCAGTCGCGGCTCGCGTATCAGACCGGGCGCGAAGGCGTGAGCAAATTGTTCGCCTACGGCGACCCGCCCACCGCGCTAATCTGTAGCAACGACATCATCGCGACCGGTGCGATGGCCGAGTGCCACGACATGGGCCTGCGCATACCGCACGACGTCTCCATCTCCGGGTTCGAGGACCTCGCTGTAGCATCCTACGTCCGCCCGGCTCTCACAACCGTGCGGTGGTCCCAGAACGACCTTGGTCGCCTGGCTGGCGAAGCGATCATCGCCCATCTGTCGAAACCCGAAACTCCCCCGAAGCACATCGAGATTCCCGTGGAACTGATCGTTCGCGGTACGACGGCAACTGTCAGACATGAGGCCAGGCTGGCCTAGAGCCCGCGCACCCGGCACGCCAGTAACAGGAGGCCCAGGCCCACGATCCACAACCACGGGAACAACTGGCCTGGAATCGCAATGAGCTGGAACTGGCCTGCGAGCGCCACTACGTAAAGGACCAACGAGATGATCCAGACGATCATGGTGGGGGCTTTGCCGGAATTTCGCATGGTTGTTACCCTGGTTTTTGGCGAATGCCGATAGTGGCGCGGGTGCGTGGCTCCGTCAGTACGGTACCGCTCGCTGCCACATTCATATGATTCCCGTCTCTCGATAGGGAACGTTGTCGAGTACGCGCTGGTAGCCCATCCGCGAGAGGTCCAGCGTCTCGAAGCGCCCGTTCACGATGAGCTCGGCGAGCGCGCGCCCCACGGCCGGCGCATGCATGAGGCCATGGCCGGAGAAGCCGCAGGCGATGTAGAAGTTTTCCACCGAAGGCGTCCTGCCGAGGATCATGTTGCCGTCGAGTTCGCACTCGTCATAGAGGCCCGCCCACTCGCGCTTGAGCTTGAGCTCCTCGAATTCCGGAATGCGCCCGGCGCACGCGGGCCACACGACATCCTGGAACCAGTCGGGGTCGATCTCGTAGTTGAAGCCGCGCGGCTCGTTCGACGTCACCAGCCCCACCGAATAGCCCTTCCCTTCGGGGCGGATCACGAGCCGGTCCGGATCCTTGATGAGCGGCATCGGCGGCAACTCACGCGCCAGCTCCACGTAGTGCTCGAAGCGGCGCATGGGATTGACGGGCAAATCGATCCCGACGAGCTTCGCGATCGAAGCCGACCAGCAACCCGCGGCGTTGATCACATGTTCGGCGTACATGCGCGAGCCCGAAGCAAGGCCAAGCTCGTCGACAATCCTGCCGCGGGAAAACACATCGACGACACGATCACGGATGAACTCGACGCCCATCGCCTGCGCCTTCTTTCGGAAGCCCTGCAGCACACTGTTGGGATCGAGCCAGCCGTCTTCAGGTGAAATCACACCGAGAGCGAGGTCATCCGAACGCATCCACGGATAACGCGAAGCGATGGCCGCGCGGTCCAGCAGCTCGACCTTCACCCCCAGCCCCTGCTGCACGCGAAAGTTCTCCTCGAGCACCTTCTCGTGGCCCGCACCGCCGACAAAGAGATAGCCCCACTGCTTCCACTGCACATCGGGCGCGTAGCCATCTACGGCGAGATGGCGCTGGAAATCCAGGAAGAATTCGATGCTGAACTGCGACATCCGGATATTCTCGGGCAGGGCGAAGAGCCGCCGGCACCCCCCTGTCGCCACCGGCGTCGACGCCTTGGCATACGTCGGATCGGGCTCGATCACGCAGACGCGATCCACCCCCGCGGCCTTCAGGAAATACGCCGCCGCACACCCGATGGCGCCGCCGCCGATGATCGCGACCTCGTAGCCCCCCCTGCCTTGGGAGGGGGTCGGGGGGAGGGTCATCCTGGCGTACTCGCCGCGATCAGCGACGCCTTGGTACGTTCGATGTGCTCCTCCGTCAGCCGCACCGCCAGGGCCGCGTCACCGGCCATGCACGCCTTGAGGATGTCCTTGTGCTCCGACTGCGGACTGCCGCGGCCGACAGTGTGCGAGATGTAGTTTCGCAGGTGGATGCTGATGCCCCTGACGAGGTCCTCGATCATGCGCACCAGGCGCTCCCGCCCGCACGGACGGTAGAGCGCGAGGTGGAACTCCAGGTTGAGCTCGGTCCACTGGCGCGGGCTTTCACTCTCGTCGTAGCGGCGCATGATCTCGCGCGCGGCCTTGATGTCCTTCTGCGTAAGGTTCGGGAGCGCGAGCTTGAGGGCGCGCGTCTCCAGCGCGATGCGGATGTCGAGCGTCTCGAGCAGGTCGTCCACGGTGCGGCCTGCCACGACCGAGCCGCGATTGGCGAAGTGCTCCACCAGCCCTTCGGCCTGGAGGCGGCCCAGCGCCTCGCGCACGGGGATGCGGCTCACGCCGAATCGCTGGGCCAATTCCTCCTGGCGCAGCTGCAGCCCGACGCCGAGTGTGCCATCGAGGATCTGCGAGCGCAGCGAATCCGCGACGGCATCGGCCGAGAGCGTCGTCTTCACTACTGCACCGGCGCAATCTTCGCCTGCTTCACGACGCGATCCCACTTGGCGACTTCGGAGGCCAGGTACGCGCCGAACTGCTCAGGCGTGTTGCCCACCGGCTCCGCGCCCGAAGTGGAGAGCTTTTCCTGCACCTCGGGCGAGCGCAGCACCTTGGCGATCTCCTGCTGCATGCGATTGACGATCTCCTTCGGCGTGCCTGCCGGCGCCAGCAGGCCGACCCAGGTCGCCGCCTCGAAGCCCGGCAGCGTGTCGGCAATCGGGGCAACCTCGGGCATCAGCGTCGAGGGTCTGGTTGTGCCCACGCCCAGCGCGCGCAGCTTGCCGCCCTTGATGTGCTGCTGCGACGTATTGATCGTGTCGAACATGAAGGCGAGCTGGCCGCCCAACACATCGACGAGCGCGGGAGCGCTGCCCTTGTACGGAACGTGCAGCAGCGGCGCGCCGATCTGGCTGGCGAGCAGCTCGCCCGCGAGATGGTTCGAGCTGCCGTTGCCGGCCGAGCCATAGGCAAGCGTGCCGGGCCTGGCCTTCGCCGCGGCGATGAATTCGTTCAGGCTCCTGATCGGGCTTCCGGCGGGAACTACCAGGAGGTACGGAACGGAGGCGATCAGCGTGACCGCCGAGAAATCCTTCACCGGATCGAAGTCGAGTTTCGAGTAGAGGCTGGGCGTCGTGGTGTGGCTCGCCGCGGGAACAACGAAGGTGTAGCCGTCGGGCGCGGCCTTGGCGCCGAGTGATGTTCCAATCGTGCCGCCCGCGCCACCCTTGTTCTCGATCACGATCGGCTGGCCGAGGGCCTCGCTGAGTTTCGGGGTGATCGCCCGGGTCACCACGTCGGCAACGCCGCCCGCGGCGAACGGCACGAGGAACTTGATCGGTTTGCCGGGCCACGTGTCGGCGGCGGCGTTGAAGCTGGCGAATGCGCAGGTGACACATACGGCGGAGGCAAGGAGACGAGAGAACATTGGTGGGCCCTTTCAGTAGCGCTGGAGGATTTCGAGCGAGTGCGTGTCGAGCGGAATACCCTTGGCCTTTGCGGCTTCTCGGCGGGATGCGCGCCGCGAGCCCGGGAGATGCTCCGAGCCGGCGGCGTGGACTGCGGTGACCAGTGATTCCACGCGCGTGCCGACATCGGCGCCCGCGCGGCGCGGATCGATGACCATCAGGAATTCGCCGCACTTGGAAGGCATCGTTCCCGGCGCGGGAGACTCGATCCCGAACGGGCTGCCCGTCAGCGCGGCCGCAAGCACCTCGACCATGAATGCGATCGAGGCGCCCTTCACGCCGCCGAACGGTACGAGCGCGCCGCCTTCGAGCACGGCTTTCGGATCGGTGGTGGGTTTGCCGTGCGCGTCGACGCCGATGCCTTCGGGCAGTTGGCGGCCCTCGCGCATCGCCCGCAGGATTTCTCCCTGGGACATGACGCTCGCCGCCTGGTCCCAGACGATGGGCGGGCCTTTGGCCCGGGGCGCGGCAAAGGCCGATGCGTTGGTGCCGAACACCGGTTTGCCCCCGCCCCAGCCGACCACGCGCGCGCGGGAGGTGACGCAGGCCATCGCCACGAAGCCGTCGTCGGCAAACCCTTCGATGTCGGGCCAAAGCGCGGCGAAATGGTGGGCGTTGCGGATGAGGAGGATGGCGCAGCCTGTGGCCCTGGCTCGCCCGGCGAGATCGTCGCGGGACTGCGCGAGCGCGAGATGGGTGAAACCGTTGCGCGCGTCCATGACAATCATCGACGGGCTTGTCGAGATCGTTTCGGGCAGGATCGTCCCGTCCGCCCAACCGGTTTTCACGGCCTCGATGTATCCGGGCAGGCGCAGCAGGCCGTGGCTCAGCGTGCCATCTCGCTCGCAGGCGGCGATGGTCTGCGCAATTGGCGCGGCAACCTGCGCAGCGAAGGCGTTGGCGGTGAGCGCGGCGCTGACGCGCTTCAGAAGGTCGTCGAAGGAAATGCGCTCGGCCACTAGAGAGTCCCCTGCCCCAGCGCCGCCAGCTCGGCCAGCAGCGCGGTGTTCGATTCGCGGCCGAGGCCGAAGTGGCGCGCGTAGTCGGGAATCGGCTTGCCGGCGATGCACGCGGCGCAGATCGATCCGGCCGCGCACGCAGCCATCGAGCCATAACCCGAGAGCGCGCCGGCGATGGTGGCGCCTGGTGTCTTCATCGGACCGATGAGCGGCCAGTTCTCCTTCGTCATCGTGTAGTAGCCGCCGTAGTGGCGCGCGCCGCGCGGCAGCCGGCCGATGTACACGCCGAGCGCGGGATTGAGGCGGCTCGCGGCGCGCACGACGGTATCCGGGAACTGGGGGTCGACGGGCTCTTCGCCATGCGGATCACTCACGGCGTCGTTGCAGGCCCAGCCCAGCTTGATCCACGTGCCGTCGATGGGACCATCGGGGCGGCAGTGGATGCCGCCCTTCATCGGTTCGCTCAAGCGCCGCGTCGCAGGATCGGCAGCCAGGATTTCGCGGTCCTCGTCACTCCACGCAAGCACCTGGCCATCGAGGTCGATCGTGAAGGGCATATCGCGCGGGACCGCCTTCTCCGTATCGGGGAAAGCGATCTTCTGCTGGTACACGCACTGCACCGGGAGATCCTCGCCCAGCATGCGCGCGATGTCGTTGATGAAAGGACCCGCGGCGTTCACGATCCGATCGGCCATGAGCGCGCGAGTGCCCTCGCCCGCCGCGATCTCGAGCGTGAAGGGCGAGCCGCCGGAAATGGACTTCACCTCGCCTTTGATGAGATGCCCACCCGCATCGCGGATCACCTCGAGCATCAGGCTGCCCATCTGCTGCGCGTCGATCGAGCCTGCGCGCCGGATGTGGATGACGGCGGCGGCGTCCCGGGCATACGCAGGAAAGGTGCGGCGAATGAGGTCGCGATCGAGCAGGACATCGACGCCATCGGGCGCCTGCTGCCACGGACCGCGGCGCGGCGGGCGGTAGTCACCTGCCGACTCACGGATGCGGATCTTGCCCGGCGAATCTGAGTAACCGCGGTGCAGCCCGGCGATGAGATCGTCCGGGGCCCCTCGGCGCGTGACCAGCGCATACCCGCCGCGCGTCATGTGCAGGCGCTCTCCCGAAGCGGCATCCATCGCTTCCATCAGCGCGATCGAATGGTTGGTGAAGGCCGTCATCACCGGGTGCGGCCACCAGTTGCGGTAGTTCTCGCCGGACTGGGCCGAGGTGAGGCTCATGGGGTCGCGGGGATCGATGAGCGCCACGCGGGTGATGCCGTGCTCGCGCGCAAGGTAGTACGCAACGGCGATACCCACGCTCCCGGCCCCGATGACGGCGACATCGACCTGCTCCATGACTGAATTGGATCCAATTTTGGATGCAAAGTCAACGCCCCGGCCGGATGTTCTGCTGCGACCACTGCGCGGAGAAAAGCGGCGTGACGAAAGCCGCGGGACCGGGCCCAGGGCCGGCCCAGCTACCCGGGAAGAATGCCGGCGGCCATCGAGCTGTCCGCGATCTGCCGCAGCGCGCGCTCGAAAGCCTCCGGAGGCTGGGCGCCTTCGATCGCGTACGCGTCGTTCACCACCACGAAGGGCACGCCGCTCACGCCTCTCTGCTGCCAGAAGTGCTCGCGGTCGCGAACCTGCGCCGTGAACTCGTCGCTTTCGAGGATGGCCCTGGCGCGCGCCTGATCGAGGCCCACCTTGCCGGCGAGCTCCACCAGCACGTCCTTGGCACCGGGGTTTCGTCCCTCCCCGTGGTACGCCTGCAGCAATTCGCGCTTGAGCTCCGCGGCCTTGCCCTCGAGCCCGGCCCAGTGCAGCAGGCGATGTGCATCGAAGGTGTTCCACACATGGTCGCGGGGACCGAACGTGAAGCCAACGGCCGCCCCGCTTTCGCGGATGCGGGCCTGGGCCTGCGCGATCTGCTCCGGGGTACGGCCGTATTTTCGCGCCAGGTAGGGCACGGTTTCCGTTCCCTCGGGCGGCATGTCGGGATTGAGCTCGAAGGGTTCGATGTGCACTGTGGTATCCACCTCCCCATTCAGACGGGAGAGGGCCTGGTTGAGGGAGGCGAGCCCGATCGCGCACCAGGGACACGCGACGTCCGAAACGAAGGCGATGTCGAGGTGGGGTTTGTCCATGCCTGAAAGGATACGCCCAGGCGCTGTTGCCGGCGGCGTTGCGCAAAGCTTCACTGCGCCGCTAGAAAGGCACCTCGGGAAGCTCCGCGGCGCCGCGCGCGGTTTGTGGCGCCGGGAAATCCCCGAGGTCCCGTGAGATCGCCGCGCGCAGGAAACCGTCGACCCAGTCGAATACGTCGTTGCGGCGGATGGCGCGGCGCATCGCCCGCATGCGGGCCACGCGCTCTTCCTGGGGCATGGCGTGGGCCGTGCGCAATGCGCCCGCCACGCCTTCCACGTCGTACGGGTTGACCAGCAAGGCGCCCCGGCCGAGCTGCTCTGCCGCGCCCGCGAACTCCGACAGGATCAGGATGCAATCCTCCTCGATGCTGCAGGCGCAGTATTCCTTTGCCACCAGGTTCATGCCGTCCTTGAGAGGCGTGACCAGCGCGATGTCGGCCGCGCGGTAATACGCAAGCAGCTCGAGGCGCGAGAGGCTGCGGTATTCGTACCAGATGGGCACCCACCCGCCGGGGCGGGCGAAGGCGCCGTTGATGCGCCCGACGAGCTGCTCGATCTCGAGCTTCATCGCGCGGTACTGGGGCACCTCCTCGCGGCTCGGGACCACCACCTGGAGCAGCGAGAGCTTGCCGCGCACGTCCGGGTGGCGCTCGAGCAACAGCTCGAAGGCGCGCAGCCGCAGCGCGATGCCCTTGGTGTAGTCGAGCCTGTCGATGCCGAGCACCAGCTTGCGTTGCGGCAACAGCCGATGAAGTTCGCGCGCCTTCTCGGCCACGGGCGGCGAATCGGCCGCGCGCATGAAGGCGTTGTAGTCGATGCTGATCGGGAACGAGCCCACGCGCACGCGGCGGCCTTCCACGGCCACGGTAAGCGTGGAGCCGCGGCCTTCGACGCCGGCATCCGGAAGCACCGCCTGCACACACGCCACGAAATTGCGGCGGTCCCGCACCGTCTGGAAGCCGACGAGGTCGTACTGGAGAAGCGATTCCAGCAGCGACTTGCGCCACGGCAGCTTCATGAAGATGTCCGGGCCGGGGAACGGGATGTGCAGGAAAAATGCGAGCCGCGCCTTGCAACCCGCCCGCCGCAGCTCGCTGCCGACCGACATCAGGTGATAGTCGTGCACCCAGACGAAATCGTTGCGCTCCGCGTGCGGCGCGACAACCTTGGCGTATTTGCGATTCACCTCGGTATAGGTCTTCCAGTACGAGGGATCGAAATTGCAGAGCGACGGCAGGTCGTGGAACAGCGGCCAGACGATCTCGTTGGAGAACCCGAGGTAGAAGCCGCGCACTTCCGCTTCATCGAGGGGCACCGCGGCCAGGGCATAGCCCGCCTTTGCGCCCGCGGTCGACAGCGCCGATGCGAATTCCCGCGCGGGGCCGGGCGCCCCGGGCCAGCCGATCCAGGTGCCGCCGCGATCGCGCAGAACCGGCAGCAGCGCGGTCACCAGGCCGCCGCTGCCGGGGTCTGCCTGCCAGGCGCCGTCCACGCCGCGCCGGAAGGCGAATGGCAATCGGTTGGAGACGACGATGAACCGCGCGCCGCCACGGGCCATGGGTTATCGCACGCCCACGCGGCGCCACCGATCGAGGAACCCCAGCAGGTCATCCGGCGGCCTCAGCCACAGGTGCGCGCGCGTGGGCCGCAGCACGGGGCGGACAAGGACCGCGGCGCCCCGGTCCTCGATCGCCGCGAACGCGTCTTCGTCGGTGAAGTCGTCCCCGAGATAGGCACAGACGCACTCCGGCGAGCTGTTCGCCAGTGCGTCGCGCACGGCGTCCGCCTTGGTGCGGCCACGCGCGCGCAATTCGAGCCCGCCGTCGAAGGGCATCAGGTCCAGCTCTCCCTCCATCGCGCCCCAGGACTTGCCGATGCGATCGCGCACGATCGTGGCATTGGGCTCGGAGACGCCGCGCCAATGCACCGCGACGCTGGCGATCTTGCGCTCCACCCGCGCGCCATAGATGGCAAGCGTGCGGGCCATGGGTTCGGCCAGCATCAACTGCCGGCGCGCCTCGGCCGCGGGTTCGTGGTCGGTGCGCGTGCCGCCCGCCGCCATGCGCTCCCAGCCGTGCGAGGCAAAGACTTCTTCATGGGGAATGCGGGCGAGCGGAACGCGCAGATCGGCGAGCTTGCGGCCGCTCACGATGACCACGCGCGTGTCGGCCTTGCGCGTGATGCGTCCCAGCGCATCTTCCACGCCCGGATAGGGCATCGCGTGTTCCGGGCGCTTGTGGAAGGGCGCGAGGGTGCCGTCGTAATCGAGGAGCAGCAGCCGATCGGTGGCCGCACGGAGGCGGTCGAAGAATGCCTCCAAGTCGAAGCTGGGGTGAAGCGTTTCCATGCTCGCGAGGTGGATCGTGGCGCTTAGCTGATTATAGGCGTGCTCATGCGGCTTGCGGGCGGAAAGTACGCTCCGCGGATTGGTGGCATTCTTCGGGCAGTGGAATTTCAAACCTGGCTCCTCTACCTTGCCGCCTCTATCGGTTTGTCCCTTTCACCGGGGCCGAACGGGCTGCTCGCCCTGACCCATGGGGCGATGTACGGCAGCCGCAAGGCGCTCTTCACGATCTCGGGCGGCGTCCTGGGGTTCGTGATCCTCATCGCGCTGTCGTTGTTCGGCATCGGGGCACTCCTCCAGGCGTCGATCGCGTGGCTTGCGGTGCTCAAGTGGGTGGGCGGTGCGTACCTCGTGTGGCTCGGGATCCAGTTGTGGCGTGCCCCGCCGATGGACGTGCAAGCCGCGGGCGGCGCCGACGCCCGACCGGGATGGGCGCTCTTCCGGGAAGGACTGCTGTCGGCCGTCACCAACCCCAAGTGCATCCTCTTCTTCGCCGCCTTCCTGCCGCAGTTCATCGACCCCGCACGCAACCTGTGGGTGCAATTCGCGGTGATGGCCGGGACCTTCGGGGGGATCGAGTTCCTCTATGAGCTGATGGTCGCCAGTGCCGCCCATCGCATCCGCCCGCTCCTCCAACGCGTCGGGCGCCGGTTCAACCAGGCGTGCGGGGGCATCTTCGTGGCGATTGGCGTTGCGATGCCGCTGCGGGGCTGAACATGGGCACGATCGCCCACTGAAAAACACAGGAGCGGGAATCACGCACCTTCTCCCCGGCCCTCCCCCAGGGGGGGAGGGAGACTATGCAGCCGCTTTGACGGCCACC
>Ga0163150_10004663_pt1 | contig 18174 bp, 12 predicted proteins | sample OliLakLV19P2IB_FD_148628 | JGI IMG/M metagenome (GOLD analysis project Ga0163150, IMG submission 148628) | Freshwater microbial mat bacterial communities from Lake Vanda, McMurdo Dry Valleys, Antarctica - Oligotrophic Lake LV.19.P2.IB | ecosystem: Environmental > Aquatic > Freshwater > Lake >...
GGACAGCCCCAGATAGTTGTAGGAAGAAAAGGAAATCAGGTCGCGGCCGTCAATGATCGTGGTATCGGAAATGATCCCTTCGTGCACACTGAAAAACGGATTCCGGATTCCGGACTGTTCGATCTGTTCCTCGGCCCGCTGTAGCCGGAGAAACTCGGGGGTTTGTTCCAGGATGTAATGCGATACCGGAATGGGCTGGTCGTCCGGAGTCCGGTCGGGGGCTGCCACCGGTTTAATCCGTTCGGCTGCACCGTTTACCGGTTGGGTGCCGATGTATTGCTGAACCGCAGCGGCCACTTCACGAACTGTCTCGACCTCCTGGAGCACTTCGTCGGGGATCCGCCCGCCAAAAGCGGATTCAATTTCGCTGGCAATCCGCAATCGCTCAAGGGAATCCAGCCCGAGATCGACAACGATATTCGAGTCGGGTGTCAGGTCGCGGGCCCGTTCGCGGGCAATTTCCCGGACAAAACGGATGACCACCGCGATTACGCCTGGATCGATATCACCATCGTCTTTGAATACCTGCTCACTTTCAACAACGTGCCCGTTGGAATGAACCGGATCGGAAATATTCCAGCTTTCGACAACCAGCAATTTGTTCTGCCGGTAATTCTCGCGACAGGCACGCCGCTGGACTTTGCCGCTGGAAGTCTTGGGAATGCTGTTGGCCCGCACCAGTACCACCACATCGACGGCAACCTCGTGTTCAGCCGCAACTGCCTGTCGGACAATCTGGGTCAGGCCATCCAGTGCCACATCCGGACCTCGCTCGACTTCGCAAACTATGACCAGTTGTTCCCGATCCCAATGGTCGATGGCAAACGCGGCCGCACCGCCAGTTCGCAATCGTGGATCGGCAGACTCCACTGTCGATTCAATGTCCTGAGGATACCGGTTGACACCCCGGACAATAATCATGTCCTTGAGTCGGCCCGTAACGAACAGTTCCCCCTGGTCCACAAATCCCAGGTCTCCCGTTCGCAACCAGGTTCTGGCAGGGTCAACCGATGTCCGTGCCCGAAAAGTCCGCTCGGAATCCTCCGGTTTGTCCAGATATTCCCGCCCTACACTCGGGCTTGAAACCCAAATCTCGCCGATCTGCCCGTCGGGAATAATTTGCAGCGATTCCGGATTGACGATTATCAGCTCTTCGTCGTCGATCACATCGCCGCAACCAACCAGTTCATTTCCGACCGGATCGCCCGATTCGAGTCGCCTGACCCGATAGCTGGCAAGTTCGTGCCGGTCAAAGGTCCGAATCACCGGGGCCTGACTCTTTTTCCCGCCCGTAATAATCAGGGCCGCTTCGGCCATCCCGTAACAGGGGTAATGCGATTCGTGGCGGAATCCGTAACGGGCAAATTTCCTGCTGAAATCGTTCAGGATTCGGGCCCGAACCGGTTCGGCACCGTTAAACGCCAGGTCCCAGGAGGTCAGATCCAGCCCCTCGCACTGGTCATGCGAGATCTTCTCGACGCACAGTGCATAACTGAAATTCGGACCGCCGGAGCAGGTGATTTTGTGTTTGGAAATGGCCTTGAGCCATCGAAGTGGCCGGGTTAGAAACGACACCGGACTCATCAAGGTATTCGTAAACCCGCCGTACATCGGATTGAGAATTCCACCGATCAATCCCATGTCATGATAAACCGGCAACCAGGTGAGCCCCTGGCTGGCCGGACTGAGTTCAAACGCCAGGGTTATCATCCGGGCGTTTGCCACGAGGTTCTGATGGGTCAATACAACCCCTTTGGGAGAACCAGTCGACCCGGACGTGTATTGAATAAGTCCAATATCACCGGGCGAAACGCGGGGCTTGGTCCAGTCACTGCACAGTTCGGTTGGGATTTCATCGGTGCATACCCAGGGGACTGATTTCAAGCCTGCGGCATCATCCAGCAGTCCGTCGGATCGTTCCCAAACGTCAGAAAGTGTCAGCGCAACATTGGCGTTTGCATCTTCGCTGATGGCGTTAATCCGCCCCATATTCCGGTTTCTTCGGGGGGGATAGGCCGGAATCGGTATTACGTTGGCGTAGTAACATCCGAACAGGGCTTCGATAAACTCGATCCCGGGCGGATACATCATCAGGGCGCGCTTGTTCTGCATCCCCATCGATACGAGACAGGCGGCAATCGCCCGGGCCCTGGTATCCAGTTCGGCGTACGTCAGCGTCACCTCGTCGTCTTCGCCATCGCGCAGAAAGCGAAACGCCAACTGTTCGGGTTGCGCCAACGTCCAGTATCTCAGGCGATCCAAAAAGTTTGTTTCTGGCGGGGAAAACGGTGCCAGCAAATCTGCAATTTTCACTCGGTTCGATGCTCCTCGGGTTTGGCTGGCCATTTTAGGGCATATCCACCCCTGCCTGGAATGCCCGCGAGTGGATTCACGACCCTTTTTCGCATTATGATTACCCGTCGGTCCGGGAACCCTCTCACCTGGGGTCGAACTGGTAACAACAGAAATGCCCGATTTTACTGCTACAAAGTACGATACTCCTGGAATCTGCCGGAATTTCCGGTGAACCGATCAGCACCCTTTCACCGAAATAGCCATGGAAACATTCAAACTCGTCATGCCCCAAAATCTTAACCATTTCGGAGTTCTGTTTGGCGGATACATGCTGATGTGGGTCGATGAGATTGCCTGGATAGCGGCGACGATGGAATATCCCGGGCACCGTTTTGTAACCATCGGCATGGACCATGTGGAATTCAAACACGGGGTCAAGCAGGGGACCATTCTGACGTTTGAAACAAGCAGAACCCATGTCGGGAACACATCCGTCAAATTCCTCGTCAACGTTCTGGCGGCGGGTCATGAGGGTACTTGCGAGTCGATATTTTCCACAACCGTTACGTTGGTAAACGTCGATCAGGAAGGCAAAAAAGTCGCCGTTCGCATCGATTGACCGGAGGCAGGTGTTCCGTTAGTGGTTTCCTCGAAACCGATTCTTGACCCGCCTCGACAATGGGTACCGGCCTGAACCATGACCCAAAAAGGCTCTGGGGGAAACCGTGCGACTGGAACAACCGTTTAATTGGTCCCAATTTCCAAAAAATAGCTTAAGATGCCGGCAGGCTCTTTATTTTTCCAGGAGTGCGAAATAAGCTGAATTGACGGAGTGGGCCAGAGTTTTGGTGGACCGTTAGTTGCCTTCGAAACTTGCGGCTTGAACGATTCAACGAGATTGTCTGTTTCACTCAACCTTACCCAATGCTTACCCGAATCATGCTGCAAAAACTGGACGAATCCGACCAGGTTTTGGAATCAAACCGTCGTGGCATTTCGATCCGATCGAGCGAAATCCGCCATTGCCGGTCTTGTTGGCGCAAAGATTTGCACAGACCGGTAAAATTGTCTCCACTGACATTTGGATTCCTGACGGTCGTTACATTTGGCCTGATTTTTCTTGCCCGCCCTTCCCGCTGCGTTTGTTGCGGACATTTTAAAGCGTTTTGATTCCGGCTTCCCGGCTCAAGTACTGGCAACCAATTGTTTGACCTGCGGGCCGGACCGCAAACCAGCATCGGCCAATTGTATGGCAAAGCCGACCTGTGCCTTGTCATTGCGCCCGATGGCGTTTCTCCACTCCGTCGCCTGGTTGCCTGCCCGATTTCTGAATCCGCCGGATTGATTCCGGCAAACTACTGCAGCGACTATAATCCGGTGCGATCTGTGGATCTCCCGTTTAAAAGTCTGACCGACCTTGTTCCTCTCAATTTCGAATCCAATGCCCAACACCGGTCCAGGGATGATTGTGGATGTCGAACAGGCCGTCGAGCGGTTGCGGGCCGGCGAACTGGTCGCTTTTCCAACCGAAACTGTCTACGGTTTGGGGGCTGACGCATTGAACCGGTCGGCGATCGGAAAAGTTTTTTCGGCCAAGGGTCGACCGCCAGACCATCCCTTGATCGTTCACCTGCCCAACCTGGATTTGGCCCAAAAATGGTCTTCCGGATTCAGCAATTCCGCCCTGCGGCTGGCGACCGAATTCTGGCCTGGTCCATTGACATTGATCGTGAAACGGGCGGAGTTTGTCCCTTTGGAAGTGACCGGTGGCCAGGAAACCGTCGGGTTGAGAGTTCCTTCCCATCCGGTCGCGCAGGAATTGCTTTCCCGATTTGGCGGTGGAATTGCCGGTCCGAGTGCGAACCGGTTTGGCAAAGTCAGTTCCACCTCCGCTGACGATGTGTTGCGGGAATTCCCGGACAGTAATTTGGGAGTCCTCGACGGGGGAACCTGTGTCGGAGGTATTGAATCGACCATTGTCGACTGTTCGGGCGACAGTCTGGCGATACTGCGACCTGGCCTGGTTACTGCGGAACAAATCTTTGAATCACTGGGGATCATGCCACGGGGAAGGGAAGCTTCTTCACCCCGAACGGCCGGGGGCCATCAGACCCACTATTCGCCGTCGGCCAGGGTGGTGATCCTCTCGCCGGTCGAACTGGATATTTTGATCGCAAAAGTGGCCGGTGCGGAATCCGGCAACCGTTACATGCTTTGTGTTGCGGGTGCCCCGTCCGGATTGCCCCGGCAAATGAAGCCGGTTCCTGTTTCCGGAGATCCGGTCGAACTGGCGAGCCGGCTGTATTCGCTTTTTCGCCAGGCGGACCGGGAGGGATACAGTCACATCGTTTTTTTGCAGCCGGAACCGGGGGGTGTCGGCGTCGCCATCGCCGACCGGCTGAATCGGGCCGCAGCCCGTGAAGAGGTTTAAACCGGCCCAGGTTTCCGGTCAGGCAGTATTCACCGTTCATTAACAAAGAGAGAGTTCCCATGTCCCGTCTGGAAAAACTTCAGGAGATGCTTGCCGAGGACCCCGCCGATACATTTTTGCAATACGCTATTGCCATGGAGCACAAAAGTGCCGGAAACGTTGAAGACAGTGAACGTGGATTTCGCAAGCTGACGGGTTTGAGCCCTCCCTATGTCCCTGCATTTTTTATGCTGGGTCAGCTGCTGGCCGGGGAAGACCGGATTGAAGAATCCCGGGCGGTGTTGCGTGAAGGGATTGGGCAAGCCCGATCCCAAAATGAACATCATGCTGCCGGCGAAATGAGCGAGTTTCTGGCGACGTTGGGAAGACTTGGTGAATGACGCTTCACGGCTGCCGGACCTGCATTTCCTTCAACTGCATTCGTTGCCCATGGGCCAGTCCCGCCCGGGCCAGATGGCCCAGCCAAACCGGTGAACTGGTGATTCCGCGTTTCAACTGGTACATCACCCGGTGCCAGTATTCCTGGATCCAGAGACTGGTCCGGCTGGTTGTCCACGAGTTCCCGCGCGAGGCAAGGATTCGTCCCTGACCGGCAAAATAGGCCCCGACATAACCGGCCGAAGCCCGCTCGGGGGTAATCATGTGGTGGACAGGTGCTTCATGCACCCATCGACCAGTCATTCCCTGGTCACACAGTCTCCGCATCAATTCCAGTTCGTCTTCGCCAACGCAGGAATCGCCGCGGCGACCCAAAGCATTCGAGAACGTGTTGGCCCGCTGGATGTCACCACGAACCGAAAAATTCGCACCATAGGGAAGGCAGGTTTTGTCCAGCACAACAGGGTTGTCGCCAAGATCCCGTTCTGCAAAACAGCCTCGCAGGGTTTCCCAGTTTGCATCGATCCAGTCGGGCTGTCCGGCCGGAAAGTTGGGGCGAATGGGCCCGCCAAAAAAAGCTGCCTCCGGAAACCGGTCTGCAGCCTCGACTGTACGCCAAACCCAGTCTTCGGAAACGACCACGTCATCATCGGTCCACATGATCAGGTCAGCGGTTGAAAGTTTGACAGCGAGATTTCTGGCAATCGTATGACCCTGCTCCGGTTCGGTGGCTGTGACCAGTGGCAACCGTTTTCGAAACGACTCCAGCACCTGGTCCGTGTTATCCGTCGAATTGTTATTGATCACGATGACCCGCCAGACGCACCCTTCGGGAATCCGGAGTTTGCAAACCGACTCCAGCGTCTGCCGCAACAGCGCCGCCCGATTCCAGGTACAAATCGCAATGTCAACCGAATTTACAGTCATCCTTCAGGCTTTCCAGGCGTTTGGCGAATTCGGCTATTGGATCCTCCGAATACCTTTCGCGAATCTGGCGACCCGCCAATTCACCCATTTCCTGCCAGCGGTCCCTGCTGTTCCACGCCCGTTCGAGTACCTGATCCAACAGGTCTACAGTCGCACCTGGAGCGATAAAACCCGAAAGTCCGTCATCGATCAATTCCCTGTTCCGTCCGGTATCTGTGGTAATTGCCATCCGGTTACAAAGCATCGATTCGACCACAACCAAAGCTGCCCCTTCGTAACGTGACGGCAACAACAGGGCATGGCATTTCTCCCAGATTTTGGAAACGTCTTTTTCAAACCCCGCTACTTTCAGATGTTCGCCCAACCCATACTGCGCGATCAGATCGCTGAGTTGCCGTCCATTCCCCTGGTCATGCCCATAAAAGTAAATCTCGATTTTCCGGTCTTTCCAGACGGGACGTCGCAAAACATCAACAATCAGATCCTGGCCTTTGGATTGAAAATGCATTCGGCCGACACAGGCCAGCCGCAAGGTTCCATCCGGCTTGGGCCAATCAACATGGGAGTCCCTGTCGACATTAAACGGATTGTCCACAATTTCCGAATTCGGAAGGGCCATCGCAAGGTTGGTTTCCAGTTTGTGCCTGTTTTCCTCGGACACAAAAAACACCCGGGTCGCATTCCGGTACCAACAGCGATATTTGTCGAGACAGTCGCCGTGGATGAAAAAAAAGTTGCTGGCACTCTGGACATTGATCGCATAGGGAATCTTGGCAGCGATGCATTCGTCTGCAACCTGGACCCGGTCGGGATGATAACCGAGAGTTACCAGGACGATATCGGGCCTTGTTCTTTCGACCCAGCTGTTCCTCTTGCTGCCCGATTGGCCCTGTCCCCAGGATGTCAGCCACCGGCGCTTTGATTCCCAGAAACCGGGGGGTGGGGGATCACGAAAAAAGAGTTCCCCACCGTTTTCCTGAATTTGCTTCAAATGCCAGGCCGATTCGGGCCACCATTTGTAATTGACAAAAATGGAGTGCCCCTTTTTCTGGAGCAGCCGCGCAGTTCTCCACCACAGCTCTTCGCTGCCCCCCCATGAAACACCGCTCATACAGGAATAAAAACCAATCTTCACGGTTTAGCCGGGGCAGATTTTTCAATGGTTGCTGGAACGGGTTTCGCCGGAACCTGGACTGTCCGGATCGAATTCAGGAACCGCTTCCGGTTCATTTTTCGGGATGCACATCTCTGAATGCCCGGCCCGGTCGCTACCGGCGGCGTGTCCGCATTCCACTGTTTTCGGCATTGCTTCCGGGATCCGGTACGTTTCGACCGCAAAATCGTAGATGGATTTCAGCAACGGATAGTCGTGGTAGAACTGCTCCCGAAGATGATCCGGAATGACTTCATCGTACTCCGAAACGTTTAACAACGGCACGTCGATCCGGGGCATACCCAGTATTTTGGCGAGGTTACAAACCGAATTATCAAGGTCTTCGACAATTCCGATATAAACGAACCTTTTTTCCAGCCGCTCCCGATAGTTATCCAGTGTGATGTCCTGCGGAAAATGGTGAAACAGCCAATACGGGTAGCTCCGCATGTATTCTGCCACATTGGGAAAGAGGCTGGTGAAATCAACCTGCTTGCCGCGAAACCAGAACCGCCCCGCCGAACTTCGCCCTTTGGCAAAAAAGTACATCGAGACCGTCAGGTCAAAAGGGTCCCGCAATACCGTAAAGTACTGGTCGACTTCCGGATAATAATAGGGCAGTCCGTATCCCCGACCATGATTGAAATGCCCGTGGATGCAGCGAACGTCGGGCCTCCAGTTGCCACGTTCATCGCGGGTTGCCACTTTGGGCAACAAAATGTCCTGCGTTTCATCCTGATTCAGTTTGTGGTAGCTGGTACCAAACCACTTCTTGAGGACCTGGACAAAGCTGGTCCCCGCGCATTTGGGGACATGCGTGAAAATCACCGGTTTTTCTGGGTCGTACTTTTTCATCAATAAACGTCGAAAGCGTGCTGCCGCCAGCCATTCTTGTTCACGGGGTGCCGAAGCAAAACATACCCCCCGCACGGTTGAATTGCGAGGGTCTGCACGTCAGGCAGGCTGATCATAAAGTTCAAATCTGATCCACCTTTCACCATCAGACAGCCTTCAGGAAATCCAGCTTGGGAATTGGTCAAAAACAACTTCCCGGATCCTGGGAGGTTGAGGCTCCCGCCGAAACAGGTTCGCCCGAGAGTATGTCTCGGCAGGAGCCTCGACCTCCCGAATTGGCAAACAAAAGTTGAGGCTCCCGCCGAAACAGGTTCGCCCGAGAGTATGTCTCGGCAGGAGCCTCGACCTCCCGAATTGGCAAACAAAAGCGGAAGTTGTTCTTGACCGGGTCCCTAAACCACCACCGGGAATGGCCCGATGCTCATTCCGTATCCGGGTCGTCGCCAAATTGCACATCGTTCTTCCGGAGGTACTTCTTGATCCGCATCAACCGCTCCCGCAAATCCAGATTCCTTGCACTCAACATGTTGTTGCGTTCGGACAGTCGGTCGCAATGTTCCTGGTTAAGGTCCATTTGCTGCAGCAGCCGGCTGTTTTCTTCCGGAATCCCTTCCAGCCGGCTGACCGCAAGGTTCAGTTCGGCCACCAGCCTGGCCCGGTCCATTTCCAGAAAATAATGGTTTTCAGGGAAAAGTGTCGCCAGGTCAAAGCCTGGTTCCACAAACTGGAAGCCCCTCGCCGGGTCGTCAAGCATCCGGTGAGGAAAATGAAACGGGCGGCCTTCTGCTCTTGCCCGCCTGCCTTCCTCAACCATCCCGGAGATCAACCCGATCATGCGCGGAGTGGCCGGCGACTGGCATTCCAGCTGGTCGTGCAAAACGGTTTGCTGAAACAGCATCCGGGGAGCGGGTGGAAAAGCCAGTTCCTGGAGTGTGGAATTGAGATGTTTGGGTGCGTTGATCATCCACGCTGACGGAACAAAATGGGGCTTGTTGTGAAAATCCAGCAATGCCGTCGGCCGGCCCTTTAGAAGGCTCTCCAGAAAAACCGTCGAAGGGGTCACGATCACTGCATCGCTCGAGTCAATTGCCTGCGACAAGCCGGGGCGGTTTTCCAGATCGGTGTCAGGCAATCCAAGTTCCCGGTCCAAACCATCGGTTAATCGCCATTCCACCTGCACCGGTCGCTGATTGATCAACAGATTCTGGTCGAATCTCTGCTGGATCATTCGCAATGATTCGATTACCGCCTCCCGTTGCCGGTCGCCGAAAGCAGGCGTGCTGGCCGTTGCTATCAACAGCCGGAATTGTCCATCCCCGCGAACGGGGACCGGAGTCTCATTCAAAACCGGATCCAGCCGGGGCAACCCGACCGATTCGCATTTGCCGATATTCCCCCACGATTCGATTACCCGAACCTGTCCCCGTCCCAGGCAAGCCAGTTTGTGGCCGATCACCGGCTGAAAGACACATCCGTCGGCCAGGTCCGGATGTTCATAAATGTTGCGGTATTCCAGAATTCCATCTGCCAAAATCAGGATAGGCACGTTTCCCTGGTCCATGATGCGCCGGAAAGCGTTGATGTCTTCCCAGCGATAGTGCATATGAGAAATCACGATCGCAGCATCCTCCGGCACCTGCCAGGTCGCCGGAAAATCATCGACGATTTCACAGGGGACCGGGAGACCGTCCAGCCAAGGCCGGTAGAGCTGGCTTTTTTCGGCAAACCGGCAAAGGATGTATGCTTTCCCAGAGCTCATTCGGTACTTTCGGCAGGGGCGGGCGCTGGCTCGATGAACCCAGAGCCTATCGCAAAACCCGTGTTTGACGCAACGTAAAAGAATGGCCGGCAATCACGCGGGTACCGAACCGGGCTTGCCGCCAGGTTCACGTCGCCCCGGTCAGGCACCTGCCAGCTGGAATTTTCCCGCACGGGTTACCAGTTTGCCACACTCCGGACAGGTCCGCCCCGACTCGGGCCCGTTCCAGAAGGCGTCCATGATTTTGTGCAGGTCGCGATCGATGTGCTCCAGTCGAAACTCCGCTTCGTGAACCAGGTGGATATCGTCGGGACAGTACCACCGCAGTTTGTCATTTTGGTCAACGGGGCGGGGGAACTCGACAATCAATCCGGTTGTTCCCTCGGGTCGCTGGGGCCGATGGGGCACGTTGCGGGGGCAGAGCCACATCTCCCCTTCGCGAATGACCACGTCCTGTTGGGGCGAGCCGTCGAGCGGCCGGGTCCGGACGCAAATATCCCCCTTCAGCTGATAAAACAGCTCTTCGGTTGGATTGACGTGATAGTCGTTTCGGGTGTTGGGACCGAGCGACACAAACACGATCACGTCGTCGGCTTCCTTGTAGAACTGCCGGTTCATGACCGGGGCCTGGAATTCGTCCCGATGGTCGTCAATCCACTTCATGAGGTTGAACGGTTTGTTGATTGCAGGCATCGTCGGAATCTCCCAAAACAGGCCGGAACGAATTGGTACATTCCGAATATATCCGCCCTGGAATGCCTTTTCAAGAATTGGCAGGGTTGGACAAGCGGAGGGAAGTGCGAAGGCGCGAAACAAGTCTGGTTATTCGGGGTTCCATGACTCATCTGATATTGGTGTGCCGAAATCGCACACAGGTGCAGAATATTTTGCAACGGGCGGGCGAGTCAGATAGACCTATCCAAAACCTGGAGCCTGCCTCATTACCCATGCTCCTCACCCGAACTTACTTACCGTAAGTCCGAAAATTGCAACGACTGGCCTTATGGAGTTTCTCGATATGTCGTTTTCCCTGTCGAAGCCGGTTGTACCTGGGGGGGCGCAATGCCCCGGTGTACGTGACGGCAATTGCAATTGTTTTTATGGTGCAGTTGGGAGTTTGCCAGATCGCAAGTGGTGCCGGATATTGGGCTGGCCGTTCGGTACAGGAACCGGCCGGGGCGGTGCAGAATCCGGATCATCAAGCCAACGTTCAGGAATCAGCGGAAGAGCAAGCCGAGCGGGTTGCGGCGGAACGTTTTTTTGATTTGCTGAAGAAGCGACCGCGTCAGGGAACCGCTCTGGACAAGGTCTATGGTTATCACGTCGGCCGGGGAACACTTGATGCATTTTCCGGTCAGCTTGAAGTCGATGCCACAGAGCAAAATGACGGCAATCTCTGGATGATTCCGGGGATGGTTCAAATGCAACGGGGTCAGGACGCGGAGGCGGCTCAAAGATTGGAGCGAGCGGAAAAACTGCTGCCCGCAGAGCCGTTGGCCAGCCACTATCTCGGGCGGACGCTGGTCTAGCTGGGGGAAGTCGATCGTGCGTCGGACGCGATGCGGCGTGCGATCGAACGAAAACCGGCACGGGCTGACATGCTGCAAGTATTCCAAAACCTTGGTCGAATCTTTCAACGGACGGGTCGCAATCAGGAAGCACTCGATGTTTGGTCGCAACTGGAATCGATGTTTCCGGGCGACACTGGTGTGCAGGAGCAGATCGCTGCGATTCTGGCTGAAGAAGGGGCTGACCAGGCGGCGCTCGAACGGTATTCGGCGCTGGCTGCATCGCTGACTGACCATTTTCGAAAGATCGAAATGTCGATTCGTGCGGCACAGCTGGAGGCCAAACTTGGCAACTCGAAAAAGGCGCTGGCTGATTTTGAAAAACTGCTCGGCGTCGTCAATCCGGACAGTTGGCTCTATCGGGACATTCGTGGCCGGATCGAAGAAGTGTTCTGGGCCAGCGACGATTTTGACGGACTGGTGAAGTACTACACGGGCTGGACCGAAAACCATCCCGATGATGTCGATGCCATGATGCGAACGGCTCGTGTGTTGTCGATTCAAAAGCGAACGCCGGAAGCACTCGTGTGGTTCCGCAAGGCGATTGAACGGGCTCCGTCGAATGTGGAAATTCGTCGCGCGTTGGTTGAAATGCTGGTCGCGGAAAATGATTTTGCCCAGGCATCGACCGAAATGGAAAAACTGGTCGGGTTGGAGCCGTCCAACCCGGACGCCATCGTGCGGTGGGGCGAGTTGGTGATGTCGGATGAAACCAAACCGGCGGCTGACCGGAAAACGACGGCTGCCGGGATCTGGAACCGGTTGCTCGAGTCGCGAGCCAATGATCCGGTGACGGTCGCGCGGGTGGCCGACCTGTTGCGAGGCGCGGACCTGGGCGATCAGGCGATTGAACATTATCGCAAAGCAATTTCGCTGGCAGAAAATGAACCGCAATATCGCGAGTATTTCGGTGAGTATCTATTTCAAACCGGACGCAAGGACGAAGCGGTTGCGACATGGGAAGAACTGGCCGGTGGCGAACGCCGAACGCTTGAAAATCTGGTTCGCCTGAGTGAGGTTTTCAGCACGTTTAATTATCCAGAGCGGGCCGTGGAAACCATTGCCGAAGCGTGCAGTATGAAACCGGATTTTGGGCATCGCATGCGCTACGCCGAGTTGTTGGGTGAGGCGACGAAGTACGATGACGCGCTGGCTCAACTGGATCTGGCCGGGACTCTGGCCGACGATCAACAGGAACGGGAACTGGTTGTCTCGCAGCGAATCAAGACTTGTCAGTCATCGGGTACCCTGGTGCAGCGCATCGACGAAATAAAAGACGCTGTTGCCGGCGACTTGAAAACCAATGCGATGTCATGGCGATTGCTGGCGTTGTTGCACGAGGCGAACCGGCAATTCCAGCCGGCCTGCAATGCGATCGAAAGGGCGACTTCGCTCAGTCCCGACGATATCACGATTTGGGAAACTGCGGCCGGACTGTACGAACGAACAGGACGTTTCGGTGAAGCAAGCCAGGCCTACCGGAAACTTTCCACGCTTGACCGGCGATTTTTGACGAACTATCTGACGCAGAATGCAACGCTAAAGATGCGGTTGGGGAATGTGGCCGAAGCACTTGCCGCGGGAGAAGAATTGCTGGCGGCAGCGTCAGGGAATTCTGAAAATTATCGTTTCTTCGCCGATCTTTGCTCGCAGGCCGGACAAACGGAGAAGGGACTGGATGTCCTTCGCAGCAATCTTCGCAGCAATCCCAACGATTCGGACTCGATCATTTACCTTGCGAAAAAGCTGGCGGACGAGTTTCAAACCGACGAGGCGATCGAGTTGTATTGGCGGGCGTTCAACCGGGGAAATGACGTCGAGTCCAGGGTTCCCGTGATCGAACAGCTGACAGAACTTTATCTGCGCACCAATCGGTTTGATTCGCTGCTGGACCGTTTGACTGTGATCAGCCGCGAGGCGAACAAGACTCGGGACGGGTTGCTGTGGATTGCCAGTGCCCATCAGGCTGCGGGTGACCTGGGGATGGCCCGGCAACTGCTTGAGCAACTGGTTCGCGAGGACAGCCGCGACACGAAATTGCTGGAGCAGCTGGTTGCACTTTCCAAAAGCGAATACGACTTTGCGACGGCAGTCGAGTATCAAAAACGGCTTGTCGCGATTTCCCCCACGCCGGAAGCGGAGTATGCGCTGGCCGGAATGTTGATGGAGACTGGCGAAATTGACCAGGCCGAGGGGCTTTGGATGAAACTTTCACAACGCAGCCAAAAGAGCGTTTCAGTAATCGATACGCTGAATACCCTTGTCAACAAAGGCCAAATGGAGTCTGCGGAAAAACTGGCCGATCAGGCTTTGCAAAAAGAACCCGAGAACTGGGAATTGTATGTTCCTGCCTTGGCGATCTACATTCGAAATGATCATATCGAAAAGGCCCAGACCGTTGCCGCTCGTGCAATGGCGATGAATATCGATCGTGCAAAACCAACGGAAGCCATTCGAAAGTCAATGGAGCGGTATGCATAGTCGCCTTCTACCCGCGCACCCAATGCCGTTGATATGACTGAGATAATTGGCAAGAGAATCCGGGAGATTAGCGCGATCAGTCAGTTCTCTTCTACGATTCAACCAAGGCCGGACTATTACCCGCAATTTTCTGGGCAACAGGCACCTTACCAGGCGTTTTGTTTCGGCGACGCCCGTGCAATTGCCAGCGGGATCGAATTCCTGGCGATTAAGGACGATGCAGCGCGGGAGTCATTCCTGGCCGAAAAGTCGGAAGCTGCGCTAGCTGCGTCTGAATCCGATTTGTTGTGGCGGGCAGTTTCGTACCATTCCTGGACGAGAAACGTTTATTCCAATACGGGTACACCGCCAGCTGGTTTCGAAGAACGGATTGTAAAGTGCCTTGAAAAGCTGGTTGCAATGAACGATTCGGAAGCGGCGGCAAACCTGGTCAACCGACTCTATTCCAAACGTATGAGCAGTAGTCGAAATGAAAGGGGCGAACCAATCATGCCTGAGCCGATGGAAAAAGGCGAGCTGGAAGGAATTCTGGAACTAAAGAAGATTGCCCGCAATGAAAATGACCGTCGTTTCGGATATCAGGATCGATGGTTAATGACCGAACTTAACCGAACAGGAATGCACGACGAAGCAGATGCGATTATTCAAAAGATTCTGGATAATTCCAGCGAGCCATCGGCAACGATCAGTCTTGCATTTTCGATGTTGCAATATTCAAAAATTGATCCGGACGAAAGTGATGAAAGCAAAATTGCTGCCCGGGAGCGAGCCGCAAAACAGAACCGGTTAATACTGGACCTGTTAAAGACCACGTTTGAAGAGTCGAATCCGGCGTCGATCAGCGTACAATATTTCAGTTCTGCGATCCCCCAAATGATTCCCGGAATGGTTGAAGCCGGGGCATTGCAGGAATCGATCGAGCTTGCCGAGCTGGTGCTCCCATTTCAGGCCCGATCGACTGCCGCAATGCGACCGTCGCAACGGGACCGGCAGCAAAGCAATTCGGCCCCGACCACATACTACTATTCGCTCAATTCGAGCCGTCAGAATGACGTCGTAAATTTTCCGCCGTCTTCCAGCTATTTTGAGGCCTACTCGATCACTACCCTTCATTCGCTTTACGAGAGTGCCAAACGGGAAAACAAAACTGAGAGCGTAATTGCTGCAATCGGGAAATGGGTTGAGGCAGAGTCCGACGAGCCCTTTGAAAAGTACGTTCGTCTGATGTCCAGGGCCTGCATCGAATACTGGAGTGAACGGCGTGTCGATGCGATGAAAACGTTTGAAGAAATTTCGAAACCCAGTATCGGTCCGCAAACCGTCGCGCTGTTGCAGATCCGGACGAAGTACGATTCGGGGGACGTTCGGGGAGCTTTGGAACTGGTCGATGCACTTCGTCCGGCGAATCAGAACATGATGGTCGATCGGGAGTTGACTCGCCTGCAACTGGTTTTGCAATTGGGCGATCTGGAATTGGCGAGGACTTCAGCCCGGAAGCTGTTCGCACTTCGACTCGATTACGAAACGGAATTCAAACTGGCGGAGTTGATGAACCAGTTGGGGATGAAGGAAATGGGCGACCGGATGATGGATCGAATACGCCGGAAAGCGGGTGGCAAGCAGGAGACGCTCTCGAACCTGATGCAGAGTTATGCTTCTGCCGGTGACATGGACGCAGCATGTGAAATCGCGCGCCAGGTTCTTCGTCGGTCACGACCGGCCAGGTCCCGCAATTATCAAACCAGCGAAAACACCCAAAACGAGCAAGCTTTGCAAATTCTGGTTCGCGCCGGGCAAATCAGCCCCATGATCGAGCAATATGAAAAGCTCGTCGAACGTTCACCGAAAGCCGTGCAACTGGTCGAACAGCTCGCTGCATTCTACGACGCAGCCGGACGGCGGGCCGAGGCCCAGAAGATCCGCATTGCCGCCGCCGGAAATTCGCCTTCCGATCCGAAAAGCCTGTTTAATGCCGGCCAGGCATTTGCTGCATCCGGGGACAATGAAAAGGCGGTGGAGAAATACATCGATGCCATCCGCAAGTCGCCTGAGATGCTGAACAATAACTATTACGAAATGCAAACGGCATTCAACGCAACCAGGGGCTGGAACAAATTGATCGATATGATGTCGGAAGAGGGCCTTGACAAGTTTGCATCAAGTTATCGAATGTCCGAAATCGCAGGAAATTTGATACAAAACAAGGAATACGAAACCGCGAACAAGATGTTTCGAGCTATCCTTCAAAAAGGTGACTTGTTGTCGGTTAGCCGGACGTTGTCAGACTCGTCGCGATCTCCGGATTTCAAGATCGACAATGACATTGCAAAAATGATCGTAGACAAACTGTGTGATTCTTCAGGAAGCCTTGTCCAGGCCAGATTTGTATCTTCTTACAGAAACGGTGGTCTTGCGACGGGGACAGCGAATCATTTCATTGATCTGGTTCGATCGAATGAATCAGAAGCGGAGCGTTTGGTTGCCGGGCTCGAAAAACAGCTCGAGGAGAATGAAAAGTCGCTTTTTCCAAGGGTTGTACTTTGTCTGTTGTTCGGCTCAAAGGGCAATTTTGAAAAAGTGGAAGAGCTGGTCGGGCCACTCATGGAGATGGAGAAGAAGGACCAGTCAACGAACGAACCTCTTTGGTGCATTGCGTCGCAACTTGTAGCAAAAGACAAGTCTCCTTCGCTTGCTGCGAAAATAATGGAAAGCCTGGATTCTCTTGAGTCAATTTCTTTTGGAGTTAGTGGACTTTCGGCTGATTATGGGCCAACCAGTCTGTTGATAAGTGCTCTCGAAAATTCGGGCCAGCCTGAACGATCGAAAAAGTATCTCGTTCAGATGATCTCCATCTGTTGCATCGTCATCGCAGTCGCAGGAACGTTCGACAACACGAGGCAGTCGAATTTTTGCAGCTCGGAAAGTGATCGCGGAATTCCCTCGACTGGTCGAACCTGGACCAGAATATCCTGCTCTTCCAATGCCCAGCGAAAATGATTCGTCTGTGCGATGTCGGTGTCGACGTACAGCACGCTCGGTTTTCCGGCGGCAAAAACCACGGCGGACACTGCGTTGTTGTCCAACAGCGTGTCATTGAAGCCCCGAATCCGAAGAGCGTAATCGGTCCGGCTTTATGTCTGCTGACGTCGTTCGGTCCGTTTCAACGCCAGATTCTGTCACAGGAACAATCGGCGAAGGGTAACTTGCAAAATCCATCACAGCCAATACGTTCTGACCCGCAACCGATTTCGCCTGCTCGACAAACTGGTCGATGACTTTCGCCGCGTCCTTGTCAACGCTCAGTGACCTGTCGATTCCCAGCACCACATACTGACGACCGGTCGGTTTGATCAACATCAATCCGGCGAGTGCGAGGATAAGCAGAAACAACACGACCGACCGAACGACCAGCGAGACTCTTTTTTGCCACGTTGGAAAATCGCTCAGACTGCGAACGAAGTACCAGATGACCGGCACCAGCAACAGCAACAACCACAACATTCCTGGCCGGGTCAAATCCCACGACCAGGTTGTAATCGGAGAATCGTTCATCCGACGATCCTCCGTTGATAAAGCCACCACTCGGCGACGATCAGTGCTGTTCCGGCCAGAGTCAGGTAAAACCAGATCGAACGCCCACCGAGCCCCAACGAGTTCAACCCGGCGGCTTTCGGAATTTCCAGCCGGGGCCGCAAATCACTTTCTTCGGACGAAGCCAGATTGCAGGCGATGTTCAGTGATGATCCGGTTTTCGACTCGCCGGGATTTTCAACAGACGTGCTTTCTCCCGGCGTAACGCTTTTGGATTCGGCATTTTCGTTTGCCGGACTCATCACCCACAATCCGGCACTCAGCAAAGGCCCGATCGTGGCAATGCCGCTCCCCGTTGCAATTGGACTGGACGAGCCGTCGGGAGCAAGAAGTTCATAGCTGACATCGCTGGACGCAGTGTGCGATTGAACGACGACACCGGTGCCATTTTCCGTGGCCGTTTCTGGCGAATTCGCGGTCAAACCGGATTCGCTTGTCGCGGCGAAATTCTGATGCACGTCAATCGTAACCAGATCGCCACAGGATGCCGCAGGGCGCAGCTCACCCGATTCACCCTGAAACCACTCGATGCAGTTTTTGATCAACACCGGAAAAGCAATTCGCAGCGGCAATTCCCCCTGGTCCAAATTGCAAGTCAACACAATCACGTCGCCACCGGGCCGATGAATTCTCGCAAGCATCGGCTGATCCAGCGGGTCGCGAATCAGTTTGTCCACCGGAGCCTTGAATCCGATCTGTTTTGCACCGGGGAAGATAACATTGTCCAATCGAACGT
>Ga0163150_10004665_pt1 | contig 18157 bp, 17 predicted proteins | sample OliLakLV19P2IB_FD_148628 | JGI IMG/M metagenome (GOLD analysis project Ga0163150, IMG submission 148628) | Freshwater microbial mat bacterial communities from Lake Vanda, McMurdo Dry Valleys, Antarctica - Oligotrophic Lake LV.19.P2.IB | ecosystem: Environmental > Aquatic > Freshwater > Lake >...
GGCCTTAACCTTAACCTTAACCCGCCTTCCGTAGCCGGAATTCGGGCAGGCCTTAACCTCAACCTTAAGTTGAATTGTTGAATTGTTGAATTGTTAAATTGTCCAGCCTCAGCCCGCCTTCCGTAGCCGGAATTCGGGCAGGCCTTAACCTTAAGTTGAATTGTTGAATTGCTGAATTGTCCAGCCTCAGCCCGCCTTCCGTAGCCGGAATTCGGGCAGGCCTTATCCTCAGCCTTAACCTCAACCTCAACCTCAACCTCAACCTCAACCTTAACCTTATCCTCGCCCTTAACCTTACCTTTAAGCCATGAAGCGAATCCTCATCATCCTCTTTGTATTTAATACGACTTTGTATTCCCAGCATCTGCCATTGATCTTACCCGAGCGGGAAAGGGCGGATCTGGTCAATGAAATATTGAAATACCGCTTTGAAAAAGTGTTGCCCGAATTGATGCGCCGCGAAGGTTTTGATATGTGGATCCTGATTTCCAGGGAGTATCATGAAGACCCGGTGATGAAAACGATGTTACCAGCGGAGTGGATTTCAGCTCGCAGGAGGACGGTATTTGTATTTTTTGACAAAGGCCCCGGCAAGGAACTGGAAAAACTGGCTATTGCCCGATACGATGTAGGTTTGCTAAAAGCCGAGTGGAACCTAAACGTATATCCAAATCAATGGGATGCCCTGGTCGAGGCTGTGATTACCCGTAATCCCGAAAAGATAGGGATCAATTATTCAGCCAATTACGCACATGCCGATGGTTTGAGCCATTTTGAATACGATCAATTGATTAATCATTTGCCCCTGGAATTCCGTTCGAGAGTGGTTTCAGCCGAAAAACTGGCTGTTGCCTGGCTGGAAACCCGGTCCGGGATGGAAGTGAATTTATATGAGCACATTGCCCGGATATCCCATCTGGTCCTTAGGGAAGGACTGAGCGATAAAGTCATTCAACCGGGTGTCACCAGTACGGATGATGTAGTCTGGTGGTACCGTCAGAAAATAACCAGTCTGGGCCTGGAAACCTGGTTTCACCCGACTGTAGATGTCCAGAAGGCGGATACCAGCCGGTTTGACCATCTCCGGACTTTTTCCAAACGACCGGATAAGGTCATTATCCAGCCAGGTGATTTATTGCATGTAGATTTTGGTATATCCTATCTCCGTTTGAATACCGATATGCAGGAGCATGCTTATGTGCTCAAACCCGGAGAAACGGCGGTGCCGGCATTTTTACAGCAAGCATTTAAACAGGCTTATCGCCTGCAGGATATCCTCACTGAAAATTTCAAAACCGGCCGCACCGGCAATGAGATCCTGGCTTCAGCGCTGCGGCAGGCCACAGCGGAAGGCATCAATGGGTCTATCTATACCCATCCGATCGGTTCACATGGACATGCGGCAGGGCCCACTATTGGTATGTGGGACAATCAGGGGAAGACCATTGGCCCCGGCGATTATCCTATGTATGCGAACACGGCTTATTCAATTGAGTTGAATGCATCGGTGGTTATACCGGAATGGAATGGTAAAATTATCCGCATCATGCTCGAGCAGGATGGCTATTTTGATGGGGAACGATTTAGATATATCGATGGAAGGCAGGATAAGATTTATGCAGTACAACGATAACAATTATCAATGAACAATGAACAATGAACAATTATGAATGAACAATGAACAATGAACAATGAACAATGAAAAATGAACAATGAACAATTATCAATGAACAATTATGAATGAACAATTATGAATGAACAATGAACAATGAACAATGAATGAAGGAATGAAGGAATGAAAGGATGAAAGGATGGAGGAGCTCGCCTTGCAATTCAGCAATTCAACAATTCAACGGTTCAGCAATTAGCAAGGGGTGAATTCAGAAAACATGGATTGAAATTCTTTAACCTGACCTGCTGGAATATATTCACACACCGCTGAAAATTCCTGCCATAAAGCTAACACAGCGGGATTGGAATGTGCGGGCTGGATCGCTTCTTTAGACACCCACTCAAATATTTCGATGACCGTTTAATCAGCTGCTACAAAAGTGATGGGGGTGCGATTGGTCACCAGTCCTTCACTGAATAAACGGGCGTGATGGGTTGAGGTAAGCATTTCCAGTGCTGCGTATTTGCCCGGCAGGGGCTTATAAGCGACTACCACAATTCTGCTGTCCATGATTTAAATATATTTTGTTTGACAAATTAAAGTTAATGCATATTTCGCATTGCCTAAGGGGTATCCGATTTTGGATTAATTCAGCAGTGGAATCAATAAATTGAAATCCGGTTCTTTAATCTGATAATCCGCAATGACATCTACCAGATGATCAGTGGAACAAAACGAAACTCCTATACCCGCTTTGCGGATCATACAAATATCATTTTCCCCGTCACCGATGACCAGGGTGTTTTTTAATTCTACTCCATACTTGACACATATCTTAATCAGGGCATTCAATTTGCAATAATCATGTTTACATTGGCTGTTGTCATCGGACAACCATAAGGAAGGGATTTTTACTTCACCGGTGGCAACACTTTTAGAAAATTCAAGTTCATTGGCTATGGTAAAATCAAAACCGAATTTGTTTTTTATATGATTGGTTACACAATCATACGAGTCGCTGATGATGCCTGTGATATAACCCATTTTTTTCATCTCAGCGATCAACTCGGATACATGCGGAGTGACTTCTATCGTGTCCGTAAGCGCGAGCAGATCACCGATACTTTTTCCTTTTAGCAGGCGTGCAATCATTTTGGTCCGGATAAATGGATTAGAATTATTCGTAATGACATCCACCAATTCATTTTTAAATCCATAAGCTGTAGCCGCAGTCTGGATAAAACTGCTGCGAAACAGAGTGTTGTCCATGTCAAATACAGCAATTTTTTTTAATGACATCAACCCTTCTTTGATCGCAAATTCCATTTGTTCTCTGATCACTTGAATGTTTTCATAAGTTTCCAGGTTTTGGATATCCCTCCCTTTTGACTTTTTCATAATCGTTTGAGCCACTTCCCGGCTCATTTTTCCAAGCTGTTCCAATAACTGCATCCGGTTTTCAATTTTACCGATGTTCACTTCTTTAATTCGGGCTCCCAGGTAATGCATATCCATCAGGATGCCTATATCTACGCCATATCCTTCTTCAAATTCGCATTGGGTGAACAGACTTTTTTTGCCTGCGATCATTCCGCTCAGTGGTTGACGAAATGTAGGGAATTCCGGATTCAGGATAGAAAGCAAAGGTTTTGCCACCAGTTCAGTGACCCTGCCGGCTTGCCTGGAAAAATAAGATTTTACAAAGTCAGCTTCATTATTTATTATCGGCTCAGTGAGTGTTGATATGATATCCTGGGAATAACTAGGTATATCCGCATCCAGAAAAGCGATAATCTCATTTTTTGCCACCAGGGCCCCGTCTTTCATAGAGGCACCTTTGCCCAGTTTTGTACTGGTGATGACTGTTGCCCCTGCCTGGCGCGCTTCATTAATAGTATTGTCCATGGATTTGTCATCCACCACAATCACTTCGTTTACACCCGTTGAATTTATAGCCAACTGTACAACCGATGCGACAGTAGTGCCCTCATTTAATGCCGGTATGATGACGGTAATCATAATTAAAAAATTTTTTTTTATTTATTCGGACTTAGGGCGCAAGATCAGCAGTGTAGGATACAAAGATACTGAATTACGTTCAAAACTACTGTGATGACAGGTGCTCGGGCGCACGACAGATTGCACTAAGGTTAGGTTCGTGCGACTGTCCCGAGCTACATCGGGATTATTCGGTCGGGCTTTGGCAATATGTGCAATTTGTCGTGCGCCCCAGGTGCTCCAACACGATGCCTATTGTGTATTCAACTTAAGCAAGGGCTCGTATATCAGGTACAAAGCTGGTTATAAACACGTCCTTTATCTAAAGTGCAAGCATTTATGCAAAAATCAACCATAGGATTAAATCTTCTAAAGTAAGTTTGTGTTACGGTGTTTGTTTGTATTCACCGGTAAGTTGTAAAGTCAACCTCAACAAAATGAATCCCAGAATGCCCGCGATCAGGGATGCCACGAGTATCGTAATTTTAGCATCGATGATGTGGACGAGGTTATCGAAAGCCAGTAGTGTAATAAAAATGGACATAGTGAATCCAATACCTGCTAAAAATCCGGCACCCAGGATATTTTTCCAGCTGATATCTTGTGGCATCGAACAAATCCCGGTGCGTACACCCAGGTAAGACAACAGCAGAATACCTAATGGTTTGCCGATAATTAAGCCAGCCATTATCCCCAGGCTGGATGGTTGTACAAGACCAAGGTGCCAATCATCCCCTAAGGTTATCCCTGTGTTGGCTAAGGCAAATAATGGAAGTATGATAAAAGCGACCGGTTGGTGTAAAAAATGTTGGAGCATATAGGACGGGGATTTTTTGCCACCATCCGAAAACGGAATGGAAAATGCCAGCAATACACCGGTTATAGTAGGATGTACTCCGGAGTGGGACATAAAATACCACATAACTGCACCTCCAATCAGGTAAGGGATCAAATTAAATACCCTTAGCCGGTTGAGTATCAATAGTACACCAAAAATAATTAATGCAATGGACAGATTTGAAATCGATATCGACGAATTGTAAAAAATCGCAATAATTAAAATGGCACCCAGATCATCAATGATGGCCAGTGCCGTCAGAAATACTTTTAGGGACAAGGGCACCCGTTTGCCCAACAAGGAAAGAATGACTAAAGCAAAAGCAATGTCCGTGGCCATCGGTATACCCGCGCCCGATTGGGTCTCCGTACCAAAATTAATCAACAGATAAACACCCGCCGGTATTGCCATGCCGCCTATAGCCCCAAAAATCGGCAACGCAGCATCTTTTAAATCCGATAATTCGCCCTGATAAATTTCGAGTTCCAACTCCAGGCCGATGAGTAGAAAAAACAAGGTCATCAACCCATCATTAATCCAATGCACCATGGTCTCACCTTCCCAATGGTATAACCAGAAATCAACATAAGTGGTCTTCCAGGAGGAATTGGCCATGCTGACTGAAAGAATAGTTACGAATACCAGGATCAGCCCGCCTGCTTTTTCACTCCGAAAAAAATCACTGAATAATTGAGTTGTTTACATTTTTATTCCGGGAATTGTTGAGCGTTTTTGACCAGGGCCAGTATTTCAGGTACCTTCAGCATGGCCCCTTCATATCCAGCCCGGTACAATTGTTCCGCCTGATTAAAATTGAATCTGCTGTATAAATGAATGTCTATGGGTTCAATAACAATATCACAAAGATCCATTTCAGGTTTGACGTTGTTGTAGACGGACAAATCGAAAACCCGGGACATGATCTCCCTCCAGTTGCTAAGGTATTTGTCCGGCAGGGGATGGTGATTGACCAGATTGACACCGATGACGAGATCGCATTTTCCGATGAGGCAACGTACCGGAAGGTTCATGGCAATTCCGCCATCCAGATAATGGTTGCCGTTAATCACAATTGGTTTAAACAGGATCGGGACCGAGCAGGAAGCGCAAATGACTTCAAATAAGGTTCCTTTGCTTTTGATTTCCACTTGCCCCGTGTTGAGATTGGTCAAGGTCACATACAATGGTTTTTGTAAGCGGGAAAAAGAATTCTCCCCAATCATCCTGGTCAATAGTTTGTTGAGGTAGGCCATATCACCCAATCCACGGTCAGGCCATTGCAGCGCGAATATCCGCAGGTAACTTGTATTGCGAATGGCGGACATCATTTCAGTGGCAGGTATGCCGGCTGCATACAGTGCCCCGACAATCGCCCCGGCACTCGTACCGGCAATAAGGTCCACTTCAATACCGTGATCAATCAAAGCCTGCAATACTCCTACATGTGCTATGCCTTTGGCGCCACCCCCACTCAGCGAGATCCCAATCTTCATATGAGCAAAAATAATATTATAATCTAAACGGATTTCGGGAAGGTAATTTAAAAGCGCAGGCCCAATACACTTTAATGTTAACCGGAAGATTTTTTTCTATAGGTAAAATCTTGAATAGGACACCAGGTATCAGCGCAGAGTTAGACATTAACTGACGTAATGGTGAACCACGTAAGGACATAGTACACATAGAGAAGCACATAGAAGTTTTAAATGTAATTTTCTCCTGTTTGTATTGATCATATTTTTCAGTGAGAGATTTTTATCTATTATTCAGATTCCTCAAATGGGTAGGGAGCGGGATTCCATCCTTATGGCTACCAGTAGGGGGGAAAACAGAACCCGGGTTACAGCCTGATCAAATGAATATAACCACTTAAAATGTGGGGCAGAAGAAACTATCATTGTCATGACTGCCCAGGATAGACAAGGACAATTCGAAAATGGATTGTTGGAAATAGGAGGGGGCGAGTCGCCTGAGATTGGCATCATAACTCAACCCGATATTGACATTACCCAACTCAAAACCAATCATGGGAATAAAGGATTCAAGATTAAGACTTTTTTCCCCGTTGACGATCCTAAGGAAACCGCCTGCATGCAGGGATTTGATATTGTCCTGATCGAGCGGAGTTTTGATCAGGGTCCCCAGGGTCAATAATCTATGGGGCCCTTGTTGGATATACCACATTCGGGGTAAGATGGACTGATCCTCAGATAAAGCCAATGAGCCGCTGATGTGGAATGAAAAAATACTGTATAAAGGTTGTTTTGCAGGCTCTACCAGAGCAGGGGTGAGATTAAAAAAAGAAAAATCCGGGGAAGTGATATGGTGCAGAGAAACACCGATGTCGAGTCCCTGGTTTTGTTTTCCGGTGATAGTATAATCCAGCCCGAGGGCCAGTTCCATCATGGAAAGATTATTTTCAGGCAGGACTTCCAGGGAAGTTTTAGAATAACCCTGACCTTCCACATATTGATCTTCAAACCGGAGATTTTCGTAATTAATCCCTCGTTGAAATATACCAAGCTTGACCCCCAGGCTTAAAAATTGATTGGCGCCGGTGGATTTGTGATATGCTGAATGAAAAGCAACTTCGGTATTATTGAGGTCATATCCAGCCACTTTATCAGAGAAAAAAGATAAGCCGATGCCCAACAAATCTTTATTCCATGCTTTCACCGGTGATTTAATATTCATATCCCCCGATGCGGCAATGGTTTGGAAATTGTTGCCAATGATTTTACTCCATTGGTTACGGTAATTCATACTTACCCGGTAACTTCCATTGATCAGCCCGGTCAATGCAGGATTGAGCTGCAAAGGGGAAGAGTGAAACTGGGAAAAATGTTTGTCCTGTGCCTGAAGATAAGAGGTTGGATTAAAAACAAGGAGAATCATCACCCCTAAAACAGACCGGATAAAAAGTTTTGGCATCTACTGTCAAATTTAGGGGTTTATTATCAACTCCTAATGGATCGTATAATATCGTGCTGGGTAATGACATGCCAGTTTCCGGCTGTATCCTGCGTAAGCACACCAGGTATTTTGCGGTCAAAATAACGACTGACATCCTGCATCGCCATTTCCAGGGGTACATGTGGCAAAGGGTCGCCCATAATCGCTTCTATATTGGTGTCCAGGTGGGAGGAGGGATTTTCCAAAATATAAGAAAGCAACCTGGTTTCGGTCACGGCTCCAATGAATTGGTCCTCTTTGTCTACCGGCAGTTGGGAGATATCATTTTCTTTCATCAGATGAAGGGCGTCGCGTACGGTACTATTGGACGTAACGGAAAAAAAGCGTTTATCCTGCTTGGTGCGGATCAGATCTTTTACCTTGAGATCCGTTTCCAAAAATCCCCGCTCCCGCATCCAATCATCATTAAATATTTTACCGACATAACGAGAACCATGATCGGGAAAGATGATCACCACGATATCGTCTTGGGTCAATTGATCCTTGAGTTGAATCAATCCGGCTAAGGCTGATCCGGAAGAATAACCCATCAACAGGGCTTCTTCTCTGGCCAGACGCCTGGCCGCGAGCGCCGCGTCCTTGTCGGAAACTTTTTCAAAATGATCGATCACCGCAAAATCAATATTCTTTGGTATAATATCTTCGCCGATACCTTCCGTGATATAGGGATAAATTTCTTTTGGATCTAATATCCCGGTTTCGTGGTATTTTTTAAGTGCTGAACCATAGGTGTCCACGCCCCAGACTTTAACCTGCGGGTTTTTCGATTTGAGGTATCGCCCGGTTCCGGATATTGTACCACCGGTACCCACCCCGGCAATCAAATGCGTGATCTTTCCTTCCGTCTGCTCCCAGATTTCAGGCCCTGTGGTACTAAAATGGGCCTGGGAATTGGATAAGTTGTCATATTGATTACACCAAAATGAATTCGGAATTTGTTTAGATAATCGTTCGGCAACTGAATAATACGAGCGCGGATCGGAAGACTCGACATTGGTGGGGCAAACGATTACTTCCGCCCCGAATGCTTTGAGCAAATTGATTTTTTCTGCCGATTGTTTATCCGTAGTCGTAAAAATACACTTGTACCCTTGGATAGCGGCGATCAGTGCCAGGCCCATACCGGTGTTGCCGGAGGTACATTCAATAATAGTGCCGCCGGGTGTAAGCAATCTTTTTTCTTCGGCATCCCTTACCATAGTCACTGCCATGCGGTCTTTGATGGAATGGCCCGGGTTAAAGGTTTCTACCTTAGCTAATACCAACGCTTCGACCTCGTCACAGACCTTGTTTAATCTGATCAGTGGAGTATTGCCTATCGTACTTAAAATATTTTCTGCGTATTTCATTTTGCCCCAAAAGTAAAGCCCCCGGACTGAGATTTTTCGCAAATATTTTAACAGGCGGCGTACCCCTATTGAATAGTCTCTTCCACAAAACGCAGTTTAACATAAAACCGGCTGTCGATAGCCCCTAATAAATTGGCTACACCCGGAGATACGACCACGCTGATATCATCAGGATAGAGTTTGGGGGGCATATTGGACAATACTTTAGCGTAGATCTTTCGATGGGTCATCGGGTTGGACAGTTCCACCACGGAATTTACCGGAGCGGTAGGGTGGAGGACGTACAATCCCTGGGTGGTAGGCCCTGATTTAGCCCATTGAGCTACTCCATTCTGGGTGACCATACGCCGTTTTAAAACTTTGGCCTTATACCCTGCTTTTTCAGAGGATTTAGTAACATCGGTCAAAACAATTTCATCCGTATTCAATTTAGTTTCCGCACCGGTTTTGACATTAGAAGCAATAGAACTTCCATCCATTGATTTCCTTTGATTCAAAACTATGGCAGGTATTGGTTTTTTGACCAAAATGAGCCGGTCTGACCGATTTTCAATTCCTCCGTACGTTTTGGCCCATTCGGATGAAGTCAGGTTAAGGGCTTTATATTCCACCGTAAAAGCGTTTGGGTTTGAATTGACCCAGTTTTCTTCCAACCTGATTTGTTCGTTTTTGGTGACATCGGACTTAAAATCCGGTTTCCCCACTTGTTTCTTAGTAGGATCAAACCAACCTATCATGAGTTTTTGACCTACTTTGATGGTGTGCGATGTCAGGTGGTTACGGGCAATGACATCATCAAATGCCATATTGAAATAAACCCTGGAGATGCGATAAAGATTATCTTTCGGCTTGGTGATATAATATACCGGTCGGTACTTCTTATTAGGAAGGAGCAGGGATTCGTCCGTAATAATGTGATCATTGGAAAGCGGGATCCTCAAAAGATCGTTGACTCCCAGTATCCTGGACTTTAAAGAAGAGTTGTAATCATATACATCATAAAGGTCAATGCCATACGCTATGGCCAGGGAAAACAAGGTTTGTTTTTTCTCCACCAGGTGCTCCATGTATTTTCCATAGGTTTCATCCAACCGGACTACGATAGTATCTTTGATCCACGAATCATTAGATTTAGCCTCCACGACATATCCCAAAAAACAAATCATTACAATGGCCCTTGCAAGCAATCTCAGCATACAAACAGTTTAATATGAATAGCAAAAGTATTAAATATTATTATAATATGTTAGTTAACATTTTAAAGCGTTAAAATGAATGTTCTTGGGATTATACCTGCCCGGTTTGGTTCAACCCGGTTTCCCGGCAAACCATTGGCCTTGATCAAAGACCGGTCGATGATAGAACATGTCTATAGGGGATGCCTGCAATGTACAAAATTATCAGGGCTTGTGGTAGCGACAGATGACGAAGGGATCCGGGAGCATGTCCAGGGATTTGGCGGCCAGGTGATCATGACCCGCAACGATCATTTGAGTGGGACTCACCGATGTGCTGAAGTCATTGAAAAGATGCCGAAAATGGATTGGTATATCAATATTCAGGGAGATGAACCCCTGGTCCAGGCGCTTATCCTGGATCAATTGATTGACCTGATCCATCTCCATCCGGGGGATAACATTATAACCCTGGTTAGAAAAATCACTGATCCCGCTATGATTGATAATCCCAATGTGGTCAAATGTGTTTTTGACCAACAGGGCAAAGCGCTATATTTCAGCAGAAGCCGCTTACCTTATGACAGGAACAAATCAACTCCAGCTTATTATCAACACCTGGGTATCTATGCCTATAGCCGTCGAACCCTGGAATCAATTTCCCGTCTTGAACCCACTCCGCTGGAATCCGCTGAGTCCCTGGAACAATTGAGGTGGATGGAGCACGGTTATTCCATACACATCGGGGTATCAGAATATGTTTCGATGGCTGTGGATGTGCCCGATGACATCCGGGTGATCGAAGAACTGTTGGGGTAATGTAAGACTTAGATTGGGTCGCTGTGCAACTGCTCGCCAACATTGGGATGGTCGCAGTACAACTGGTCCCCAACACGTAGGTCGCAGTACACTGCTCGACAACATTGGGATGGTCGCAGTACAACTGCTCCCCAACATTGGGATGGTCGCAGTACAACTGCTCCCCAACATTGGGATGGTCGCAGTACAACTGCTCGACAACATTGCTGCTCCCCAACTTTTCGGAGGTCACCCATTTAGTGGATTAAGTCATTTCAATAATTTGGAACCGAAGGAGTGCGGTAAAATTTCTTTGATACTTTGAAATGCATTCAATTCTTTACCGGCAGTAGTGCCGACAAGGATACGAATGGGTGATTTTTGTTTGTCTTCCAGTTCATTAATGACCTGACGACATGCCCCACAGGGATAGCCTGGTTCTGTTAATTCGTGTTTTGGGTTTTTACATACCACGGCAAGGGCGACAATTTTCTTTTTTGGGTCAGACATATAAGCATGGGCCAGGGCAGTACGTTCAGCACAAAGACACAAGGGATAAGAAGCATTTTCAATATTGGTTCCAATATAAATCGCCCCTGTTTCATTCAAAACAGCAACGCCCACCGAAAATCCGGAATAAGGGGAATAACTGTATTTTAAGGCGCGCTGTGCCTGTTTAAACAAATGGCGGTCGCTGGCATTTATTACCGGGTCCGGGTAGATTGACTTATGTTTAGCGATCTTTGACACTTGTTATTAATTTGATGTTGAACCGGATAAATGAAATTTTAAAAAACTCCAGATATGCTTTTCTGGCTGCCTTAATTTCAAGGCCTGCCGGATTGTTGATTTTTTCCGTTTGGATAGCACACCGGTGGAGTTTTTCCGAAATTGCCTTGTTTGAGTCATTTTCAATATTTCAATTCCTGCTTTTTTTTGCCTGGTTGCCGGCGTGGGGCAATGTGTCCCTTATGCAAACGGCCAGGGAAGATGAAAGGTCTCAAAAATCATTCCTATTTTCCAATCTATTCTTCGGATGGGTTTTAGTAACGGTTGTTTATTTTGTTTTCAGTTTGTTTTGGACGTCCTTATTACCCGGTATCGACCGGGCAGCTCACTGGATCACAGTCTATATCCTCATCCTTTTTTATTATTTTATTCAGGTCCATATTTATAAAAATTTTATTGAAGACCATCCGGGTATTCAATGGTTTTTGGCTGCCGTACTTTTTCTATCCTGGATCGTGTTGGGGTTTTATACCAGGGATTTTTATAGCTATATGCAGTATCAGGTGATTGCCAGCGCACTAATTTTGGTGGTATTAAAAAGGGGCAGGATTCAACCTTTAGTCATTCAATGGAAATTCTGGAAACAGGTCATGATTTACAGCGTATATTCTTTTACCGGGGGACTGGGACCTGCCCTGGCTGCTTATTTCGTGCAATTCCGGTTTGGCTTGGGCAATGAGCTCAATTGGTTTAGGTATGGAACCAGGGAGCTGCCCATCTTACCAACCTGGCTGGCAGGGTTTGCACAATCTCATTTAAAGGATAAACTGGATACTGAAGTTCAATTGTTTGCATTAAAACAGGGAGTAGCACGGCAAATCCATTTGGTATTTATTCCGCTGGTACTATTGATTGTTTTTTCGGAATTTGTTTTTTCCGTTTTGTTTGGACACGCATTTGTGGAAGCCTCCAAATTGATGAGTATCTTTTTATTGATCTACCTTCCGCGAATGATTTTTTCACAGGTTATACTTCAGTCGAGGCAACAGAGCCAGGTTTTATTGTTCACCGGAGTTATCGAATTGGTTTTTATGATTGCCGCAGCCTTGATCTGGGTGCCGGTTTACGGACTGGAAGCCTTAGCCTGGGTACTGGTTGTCGGGTCTGCGCTCGAAAAATTGATACATATCGGTTACTTATGGGTTAAATATAAAATGCCGGTATCACTTTTTTTACCGGTAAAATCATTTTTAGTTTTTATGATCGCTCTGCTTACTTCATTTGGAATAAAATCTATCCTGTGAAGATGACCCCATTGGATAGATTAAAACAAAACACATTTAAAAAACTGCTCCCCGAATATGGTAGCCGGGAATCCCGGGCACTGATCCGGGCCCTGGAAGAGGATTTACAAGCTCATCCGAAAACCACGATCGACGGTGATGACCTGATAATCTGGAATGAGGCAGTTCAACGATTATTGGACCATGAACCGGTGGCTTATATCACGGGTAAAGCATATTTTCTGCACCTGAAATTAAAAGTAGACCCAAGGGTATTGATTCCCAGACCGGAAACAGAAACCTTGGTCATCGAGGCTATTCAACAACTCAAACCAATTACCTGTCCCACCGTATTGGATATTGGTACCGGCAGTGGATGTATCGCGTTGGCTATCCGGTCTGCTTTTAGTGAATGCAGGGTGTACGGATTGGATATAGATCCCCTGGTTTTGAATGTTGCTAAGGAAAATGCGCAACACCAACAATTGGATGTGGAGTGGCTGCAAGCCGATATTCTGGAACAGAAGCTCTGGAAAAACCTGCCCGGTGAATTGGACATGATCATCAGTAACCCCCCTTATATTTTGGAAAGTGAAAAAAAATATATGTCTGTTTCAACCCTGAAATATGAGCCCCCGCTGGCTTTGTTTTCCGGCGATGATCCAGTCCGGTTTTATAAAGCCATTGCAGCTTTTGGAATTCTGCATTTAAAATCCGGAGGAAGAGTCATGGTGGAGATCAATGAATTTCTGGTAGAAGCAACGATGGCTGTATTGGCTTTACCTGGCTATACAAAACCTGAATTAATCCAGGACCTGAGCGGCAAAGACAGGATCATCTCGATGGTAAAATTATAAAACGTAGCGGCAAGGCGCGAAGTGACAGCGTCTTTCGGGACAGCCGCCGACCTGCAAATAAAAATTCAATTTTAAAAAAACGATCAAGAGATCGTGTTAGATCAATGGCATCGCGTCAGTGCAGGCGAATAAATTTTAGCACTCCTGTCCGAGGAAGCCTCATTTCAAATAAAATTATTTTAAGGTATCCCATAGCGGTTTCACCGGTGTGGTATGGTCCAGATTGATATTGGTATCTACTGAAGGTTTTATAGGTTTGAGGGGGATGGAAATGGAATCCAGCAGATACCGTCGGGAAAGTGATAAAAAGAAAGAATCGACGGCTACTTCTGCCTGTAACCTTACTTTGGATTGGCAGATCGAGTCCTGTTCCTGGCGATATGCTTCTAAACGGTCCTGGGTCAGTGTAAGTACCGATTTTGGGATACCTTCCTTCTGGCATGCAGTCAGGGTGATCAAGCAGATAATAAATAGTTTACCGGCTGCGTACATTGATCTGGGTGGTGTCTAATAGTTGACGGATTTCAACCAGTCGTTTTTGATAAATACTATCATAAGCAAGGCGGTACAGAGAGTCTGTCCGTTTTACACAGAGACTGTCCAGCAGAGGTTGTTCTTCATTGACCAGGCGCTGAAACATCGTATCACTCATAGCGACCCAGGTTTTTATGGTTCTGGGGTTGGTGGATTTGCAGGCAATCAACCCGATAAAAAAAATATAAAAAATAATGATCCCCCTTTTCATGAGGCTGGTAATTCTTGTGTTTTTTTCCTCAATTCGAAACTAGCTCCCAAATATACTTTTCGTACAAGAGGGTCTGCTGCCAGGGCCTCCGCAGTGCCTTCCCGCAATATACTGCCTTCAAAAATCAGGTATGCCCGGTCGGTAATGGACAAGGTTTCCTGTACGTTGTGATCGGTAATTAGGATACCGATATTCCTCAGTTTTAAACCTGCAACAATAGCCTGGATATCCTCCACGGCTATGGGGTCAATTCCGGCGAATGGTTCATCCAGTAAAATAAATTTTGGGTTTGTAGCAAGCGCACGGGCGATTTCTGTCCTTCGTCTTTCCCCCCCGGACAAAGAATCCCCGGCGTTTTTACGCACTTTATGAAGGCCAAATTCATCCAGCAGGGATTCAAGGCTTTCTTTTTGTTCTTGTTTTGATAAAGAAGTCATTTCAAGCACCGCGGAAATATTGTCTTCCACACTGAGCTTTCGGAATACGGATGGCTCCTGCGGAAGATAACCAATGCCCCGCCTTGCGCGGAGGTACATCGGAAAATCAGTGATGTCTTCGGTATCCAGGAATACTTTGCCGCTGTTGGGTTTAATGAATCCTACCACCATATAAAACGTAGTGGTCTTGCCTGCTCCGTTAGGCCCAAGTAAACCAACGATTTCTCCCTGGTGGACATTAACAGACACATCCTTCACCACCTCTCGTTGGCCATACCGTTTAAATAAATGTTCACTTCTGAGGAGTATTTTGTCGTCCATGCCGTTTATTTTATCCAGGTGATTTGTTCTCTAAGTTCCCAATTTGCCCTCACACTGATATTTTTTTTAAGTAAAATTTTCTCCGGTAAGTTCTTGGTAGTATAGTCCCCTCCGTTCCATCGTCCATTTCGGTTTTTGTCCTCCACGATTTCTAAGGTGTATGCAGAAGGATTTAGAAAGTTATAGGTTTTTTGAAACCCGGGTATACCTTCAATGGTGGAAGATACGATGTCCCGGTCGTCTTGTTTGAGGGTGATGATATACCGGTTCATTGAATCCAGATTGTCTATTTCGAGCATTAAAGTTCCTGCCGTCAACGAGTTTAATCCTTTTATTTTTAATTTCAGGGTATCCGTCCCCATGCCTTTGAAGTCCAGAATAGCCCCGGGAAGGAGGGTTAGGCTATAGGTTTGTTGTTCAGTACATCTGCATTCAAAGGTCACTATATGAAGGGTGTTGCTGGTATCCATTTTATACGTCGCGGGTTGTCGTGTCGTATCGTCTATAAATAGGATTTTGGAGGTATCTATCTGACCAACCGGATGGTTAAAAGTCAACTCAACAGGGAATCCTGGGGCAATTTCTATAGATGGACTTCGGGCTTGCAGGAGTTTAAAGGAGTCCACTGACGGCCGTCTGATTTTTGAAACCAATATCGTGTCCGCGGGCTTGCTGAGATAGTTGATTTCTAATGACCAGTCCCTAAGGCTATCCGGGGTGTAAAAAACCATCACGGTGTCTTTGAGGCTCATGGTAAATAGCTTGATCTGTGGGTTAGCCGCTTTGAGCACCAGGTCTTGGTGAGGGAAATTGGTCTGCAGTTTTACCAACCCGGCTGTCTCGTATCGAAGCCCATTAACCTTGGTTTGACGAAAGAAGAATAATACCGGAGGAGGAGCGAAGTGCTGTCTTCACCGGGCCTGACCCTGCGATCGAGAAAGGCAATTTTTTCTTTGTCCTGATCATAGAGATAATTGGAATTGGCATCTTCAAGGGCGAAGATTTTATAGGTGGTGTCTTTGATATTTTCAATGATAAAATTTCCATTGGCATCGGAGCGGCTGAAATAAACCGGTCTTTGTTTGTAAACCAGGGAGTCCGCTTCGGATTCATATAACATGATCAATTGATCTTCTTTAAATTCCCCCGTGACGGCGTCCTGGAGTTTGCCGGCGATGTAAGCGGTATCGATGATGTCCCCGGTGCTGAAGACAAATCGCAGGTTTCGAACGGCATTATTCTCTGTGATGTCTTTGATGGCTTTGCCAAAATTGACGGTGTAGGTCGTATTGGCTTTAAGTACTTCGCGGGGATCAAATTTTAAAACAACGCCCTTTCCTTTCAATTCTATTTTTGGGGTATAGGTCAGTGGGGGGGAGGTCACTACTTGTTTGAAGGCATCTTCGATCTTTACCCATTCGTTGAATTTAATAATGATATCCTGTTCAGCGGTGACCGGGTTAAAATTCCGTTGCAGGTTTGGGGTGGATTCCACCGAGTCGATGACTGGTGGCGTGGTATCCCTGGACCCGCCTTCCGGATTTCCAATATTGGCACATTGGTATATTGCTGAGGAGGTTAAGAGGAAGACTATAAATTTCCTGGACAGGTTAGGCATTCGGCAGGTGCAAAGGTAAGGATGTTCGGTTGCTGAATTGCTGAATTGCTGAATTGTTGAATTGTTGAATTGTTGAATTGTTGAATTGTCAGGGCCGTCACCAATCGTTAACGGTTGACAATTTGACAATTTGACAATTCAACGATTAAGCCTAGTATTAAACCTCGGATGAAACTTATGTAAAGTCTCCCTGAGGTAATCCGTATCCAGATGAGTGTAGATTTCTGTGGTGGTTATCGATTCATGTCCCAGCATATCCTGAACGGCTTTGAGATCGGCGCCTCGCTCCACCAGGTGGGTGGCAAAGGAATGCCTGAAGGTATGTGGACTGACGGTTTTAAGGATACCGGCTTTGGCGGTGAGGTCTTTGATCAGTTGAAATACCATGATCCGGGATAGTTTTTTACCCCTGAGGTTAAGAAAGAGGATGTCTTCGTGCCCCGGGGCAATCTTTTTCATCCTTCTTCGGACGCCTTCCTGATAGAGGTGGATATGTTTAAGGGCGACTGTACCGATCGGTACTATCCTTTCTTTGTTATTTTTTCCAATCACTTTTAAAAAACCCAGGTCAGGATAAAGCATGGATATTCTGAGGGTTACGAGTTCACTTACCCTCAGCCCGCAGGCATAGAGGGTTTCCAGCATTGCCCGGTTGCGCACTCCGCTATCCGTGCTGAGATCGATGAGGTTGAGCAAAGTATTGATTTCATCCAAACTGAGTACATCGGGAAATTTTTTCAACAATCTGGGTCCTTCGAGCAATTCAGTCGGATCCTGGTCACAGAGGTCTTCCACCAGGAGGTATTTGTAAAAAGCCCTTACCCCTGAACGTACGCGGGCCTGTGATCGTTCGTCCATACCCTGTTGATCAAGATATTTGACAAATCCTTCGAGATGGGTGAGTGTGACTTTGATGGGTGAAATACCGGAATGGACTTCGTGGATATAGGTGGCCAGTTTTTCACTATCGCGGATATAAGCTTCCACGGAGTTGCCAGAGAGGCCACGTTCCATCCGGAGATAGGCCGAGAAACCTTTGATCGTTGAATTCCAGTCCATGAGACAAATATACATTATAAGTTAATTGTATATGTTGTAGTAGTGAATCCTTGAATCGCAGAGATGACTTTTACTAGATTCTTAAGGTAACCAGTCAAAATTTCGGTGTAAAAACTCCTTTTTTCCTATATTTGCGCCTCTTTTGACATTTTGGCGTGGTAGCTTCCCGATAAAGATTGGGTGTTGCACAAGTCCAATTTAAAAAATGGTCGTGGTATCCCAATCTTATCGGGACAGACAGCTTCTCAGCTTCGCTACCACACCAAAAAATTGACATTTTGGCGTGGTAGCTTCCCGATAAAGATTGGGTGTTGCACAAGTCCAATTTAAAAAATGGTCGTGGTATCCCAATCTTATCGGGACAG
>Ga0163150_10004666_pt1 | contig 18157 bp, 17 predicted proteins | sample OliLakLV19P2IB_FD_148628 | JGI IMG/M metagenome (GOLD analysis project Ga0163150, IMG submission 148628) | Freshwater microbial mat bacterial communities from Lake Vanda, McMurdo Dry Valleys, Antarctica - Oligotrophic Lake LV.19.P2.IB | ecosystem: Environmental > Aquatic > Freshwater > Lake >...
TAGCTCCATAGTTTTGTTCATAGTCAGCAGGGTTTTCCGTAAAGCGTAGTCCTTTGTTCTGTAGTCTAATGTTTTGTCTGATAAACTCTCCAACGACGTTCGTTTCTCCGTTAAACCAATCTTCTTTAGTTATATCGGGCTTAATCTTTGAAGAAAAGTACATATCAGGCAGTCCTTGTAGTGCGTCAGGGTTCTTTCGGTACAGCGTGACGATTTGCTCCAATCCATCAAGAGGCATGAGGATAAAGTCTTGTAAGAAGACCATGATTTCACCTGTAGCGGATTCTAAAGCGGTGTTATTGGCATTACAGAGGCCATAAGTACGTTTTATCTTGCGATTCTTGCCTCTAAGGTACTTAATATCTAAGTTGTACTTCTTGGCGTACTCTTTGGAGATAGCACTTCTATCTTCTGGGTAGTCGTCAACGATAATCCACTCGAAGTTTTTATACGTTTGTTTCGAAAGGTTATCACACATGATGTTCCAAAAACCTTTTCGTATCGAAGGGGTAAAAACGGTCACTTTAACATCTTGGCTTTCAGTCTTAAACTCATCTGACCAAGACTTCGCCATATTTGACCATTCAAACTGCTTCGCCCACTCTCTCCCCTCATCTGATAACTTCTTTCGTCTTGGTTCATCACCCATAAGGGCTAGAAGTTCCTCTAAATACTCTTGTTGGACTAATGGATCATTTATATCTCCATCAACCGTCACACCGCAGTGTACGGTCTCAGACAAGGCTCCTAATGAGGTGGTTACTGGCACACAACCGTATAGCTGTGCGTTTACCACACTTATACAAAATATCTCAAAAAAGTGTGATGGGTAGGCTAGTATTCCACACTTTTCCGTCAGTTCATTGAGTTCCTTCTTTCCTAGCCGTCCATGTTCGGTTATTCCCTTTTGTGACATGGCACTTATCATGTGTACTTTCCACTGTTGTCTTTCAGGGTTGTTAGCAGTTATTGCGGCAAAGGTATCCCAGCCATAACAAATATCGAGCGTGGCATCTTTGTATTTTTCTTTGATCTGAGGCCAGATTACCAGTAAATGATCCAAGCCCCTATCGTAGCTACTGGTGTATAAGAGTTTATTATTTTTCATATTCCTCCGTTGTCAACATCTTCACATAGTGACTGATTAAAACATATACCAAGTATCTCTCTAACTCTAGGATTTTAGTATATTTTTCATTCGTATCAGTTCTCATATAATCTTCAATCCATGTATTCACATGAGTAATCAATTCTACTTTATCTGTCTCATTGAACTTCATATTTCACTCCATTCCCCACCACCATCACTTTATCTTGAGGAAGTTTAGTTAATAAAGCTCTATGGGCGTTAGACTTGAAGAATACTTTATCTATATTCATAATGTGTTTCTTTTCTAGGCTTGCGTTGCTTACTATATCATGCAAGTCCGTATAGAACTTCCTTGCCTTAACTGTTCCCGCAAGGCTCCATGAACGCCAGTCTATAAGGATGTTAAATGAGTCTCTTGGATTGAAGTAATACCAAGGAAGCCATGTAATACCAAATTCATCCGTGTGTGGTGTAGAGGGATCACCATAGACGGTTACGTTCCATCCCAGCTTCACCCATTCCTTTGACAACTCAATGACTGCCGTTTCTGACCCCCCAATACCTTTTTGGAGACTTGTAGCATCCCATTTCTCAAAGAACGGTCCACCGAAGTTTGCACAATACGCTATCTCATCTCTACCCCACTTACGGGCTGAGGAATACTTCTGACGTATCTTGATAGCAAATGGTTGTCCGGTTATTGCTATGGGTAAGTTTTCTAAAATAGACATTATTCTTTTTTCTTCACCTATAGAATCTAAATACTCACATATTTTATCTACTCTTCGACAAGCGGTATTTAAGTCAAACGCATCCTGAATAAATAAAGCGTTTTCTTTATTCGCTTCCGTTGGGCTTTCTTCATAAAGAAGTAGCGCAGACTCAAGAGCTTTCTCTACATCACGCTTGACGTTCCAGTTCAAGTTTAAGAGTAACTCAGCATACCCGACTTTCATGGCTTTTATATTTGTCTGATCACCCCCCTTGTCGTTTATTTGAAGACTTGCCCCTACTTTCATCCAGTGTTCGCACTCTTTGAACTTCTTGAGATTAAAATAACTTTGAGCAAGCCGTATGTAAAAGAGAACTTGATACGGATGTTCTTTAATGGCGTTATGGAAACAAACATTTGCCTCTCCATCATCGCCTTGCTTTCCATAGGCTATACCCATCTGTTCCCAACACACACCACGTTCCTGCGCCCATCCTGACTTCCTGAGATACTCTTTCCCCATTTCTATAGACTTGTCACATAACTCTTTATCCCCTATCTCGGAGTAAATCTTCATCAAGTATAAAAGAGTTCGTGGATCGGCTTCGCCTTTTTTGTGTTCATCTTCTAGTTGAAGTTCAAGTATTTTCTTGTTGCGCATCATCTTTTCAGGAAGTCCATTATCATCTGAAGTGTGCATGACTGCTATAGGATATTCTTTAGGATTGTAAGGATAGTTAAGATACTTTGGCTCATATCCAGGTACGGGTACGGGAGTTTCATGTAGTCGTGACTTCCATACGTTTGTTCCGGGTTTGATAAGGCGTTCTCTCATGTGAGAGAGTGTTACTTCCTTCATTGTCTTTTCAGAGGGTTCACCATCAAATAAACACCCATACCAATACGTTAAAAAGACTATATCTAATCCAGATGCTTTAGACTTCTCTGCTATTTCTCTTATGTACTGACCACCTACAAGAATATCGTCAGCGTCAATCCACATAATATAATCATACGAGTCGTGTTCTAACGCTCTATCAAAGGAGAAATTACGGGCTTTAGAGAAATCGTCTACCCAATCCATGTGAGAGTAGTGAAATTTGTTTTGTTCACAATAAGACTTAATCATGGACACTTCTTTACCTGTAGAAGTTATGAAAACTCCATCCATGTAAGGAGCGATAGAATTAACTGCCTTTGATAAGGGGATAAGTTCACTATCGTCTTTAACTATAAGACATCCTGCTAGTTTTAGCATATTATTTTTCCAATACTTCTTTTACGTTCCTAAATTATACCGAGTCACCTTTAACGCAGGATATCGTTTGACAAAGTTTTTAATTAAATATCTATCCTGTAGTCTGTCCATCTTAAAGTAGACTTTGATAAGTTGAAGTAATCGTGTTGGGTAACTAATCGGTATAAATCCTCCACCTGCTTTGTTTGCTTCGTGGGGAGTTCGTTCAACGCTTTGATCTTCACGGATAGTTTTCTTAAAGTGTTCTATTTCTCTAGGGTAGAGTGCGCCATAGACTTGCATGATGGCATCCATGACCTTCCAAGCCACTTCACCCTCTAGTCTGTCGGGTTTACCTGTCTTTACCCATACTCTATGGATGTATTCTGCGGATAGTTGTTCACTGGCTGATGGGGTGTCATATATTTCGGAGCCAATTTGTATCGAGGTCATACGGTTGTATTATAACACGAGTTAAAAAATGCGTTTATAGTATGCGCATCCCACTGTATTTTGCCTTGCCTTGCCGGGCCACGCCTTGCCAGGCCGCGCCTTGCCCCGCCTTGCCACGAACAATCCCATTACTCTCCTATCAACTCCTTTAACTTATCAAGTTGTTTTTCTGTAAACAACTGTGTTATCTGTGCGCTTGCCATTCTTGCTTCTGCGCCAACAATATGCTCTCTTGTAGCATTTACTCCCATTTCAATAGAATCATGCGTACTCTTAAACGCCAATCTAATGGAATTATTCTTTGTCATAAAATCCTGTACTTTCTTTTTATCTTCAGGACTTAATTTTTTGGTATCTATACCTGCAGTTTCAAAGTCAGCCATTTTTAGCTGTCTTTTAGCAGTAAGATGTCTACCCTTTGACACGCTCATAATATCCATCCCCTCTATAACTCTATATCCTACTCCACGTTCAATTACTAGATAATGGTCTGTTGCTTCTAGTAACCGTTTTCGTGCTTTGTATACAGAGCTACGATTATCTTCTATATCTTCACCTATCACATCCGACAATTCTTTATATGTTATTACCGTACTTACGGGCTTATCCATAACATAATCAAGAACCATCTCCCAATAGGGCTTCTCATTCTTTGTCTCAAACATAGTCATAGTTTATCTCCTAAAATAATATTGCCTTGCCTTGCCCTGCCTAGCCCTGCCTGGCCCGGCCTTGCCACGAATACATAAACTAAATTAGCTTATATGTTCCGTATGGGCCTGGTTTCTTTGGAGCCGATGGTCTCCAATCTCCAAAACCAGCCTTAACTCCCGCTTTCGTTACTATTTCTTTAACCATTTCTTCATCAAACAACTTATCTTTTAATTTAATCTCAAATGTAACTATCCATCCTTTTGGCAACATTGTTCTTGATCTATCGACCCTTCTACCACTGATAACCGCACCACATACATAAATCCAATCTTTTTCTTCAATTAAATCTAATGTAATTGGGCTATTATCAATAAGTATAAGTGGCTCTAGCGTTATTACTTCAAGAGATGTATTAACAACACGGGTTAAAAATATTTTCCCATCTTTTTCACCTTTGCATCCATCATATATCGAAGCCATGATATTTTGCCAAGGCATAATTACTTGACCTTTATCATTCAAGTAAGTGGATTTTTTCCATTCTGTAGAATAATCTTCCTTTAAGCCTCTAATACCTGGGCCTTTTGATATTGTGGAAACGGTGTATTTATGAAGGAGTAATGAGTTTGTACCCTCAATTGTTATAATCATTATTAAAATCACCTCCCTTGAATTATGATATGAATAATGTATATCATTATGTACATAATGTCAACAACCACCAAAAAGGCACCTCTTCGGTGCCTAATTGGCTTAAATAGTTCCGGGTTATACCGTTGTTAGTTAAAGAATGTTTGAATATCCACGTCGGAGACACGAAGCTCGCTGCGCAAATCCTACAAGAGTCATTTCAGTATAATACTGACCTTTATCTGCAAGACCTGTCGCTGCAATCTCTTCAAACTTTGGTTCTTGTCCTACCAAGAAAGAATACTTCCATGTATCTTCTCGAATCGCAATTACCGTTGCTGAAGTGTTTGCTGTGCGAACATCTTTGTGCGGGATAATCATGATGTCTTTCCCTACCTGAGAACCATACACTCGTACTTGGGCTTCAAGACGTTTGTCTTTCGCATCCTGCATACGGGTAAGGTTGGATGTAAAGCCGGAAATACGTCGTGAAATCACCATCGGACACAACAGAACGTCTGCAATGTACTCACTACCGACTTGGTTCCATGAATCCTGCATAATATCATTCAACTCATTTTCTGTGAATGACGTATTAGTATCACGGGTTGTAAGTCCTGTAGAGATCATCAAAGCTATTCCATTGAATCCTCTCGCTACACCACACGATCCTGCTGCGGCCACACCATTGATTGTTGCCCATTCCATCTTCGCTTTCAGCCTTTTAAGAGCTTGAGTTTTCTGGAATACCATTGGGTCTTCACCTGTAGCAATTTTAACGGCTTTTGCTGAACTCGTAACAAGTACGGGTTCGGCAATAACACCGGTATAGTTGCTGGTAAGGGTCGGAGTATCAAGGGCTGCGAACGTTGCATCAGCTCCCTCAACCGTAAAGGTTAAAGAAGTTGGACGTGCTGTGTTGTATACTGGCCATGAATGGAGAACGTTTGTCGCTGATGGTGCGGTTCCCAAGTTACTGGTAAGATAATTATCAGTATTTGGAGACACATCACGCAAAATAGACAAAAGACTCTCTCTATCATCACCCTGGTTGTCTGTTCCTAATCCACCTACTACTGGCATAATTTATCACCTATCCCTCTTTGCCTAAAATTAAAATTTATATTAGTTTCCTGATGCCTGGAGACGTTTGTACAGGGCGTCATTATCACCTTTCAGGGTTTTTTGAATTAAATCATCACGATTTGATGGTTCAGTTCTGCCTCTCCCTGAGCCTTTTTCATTTGCCATTGCACGTTTGGTGATGTTAGATTTATACTGATTGACCGCTTCTTCCTTGGCTTCAGTTACATCAACCTTTGGCACATAGAACTCAGATACTTTTTTAGCGGCTTGTATAATATCCTGCTCTCCTTTCATCATCTGGCCGATGAGTTCGTTCTTCACCAGTTCATAGAACTTAGCGTCAAACGCTTCACTCTTCGGATCAAGATGAGGAAATTCTGCATGGGCTGCCCGAACTTGGGTAGACTCTTCAAACCGTTGCATCCTCGCCTCTGCTTGTTGTGCCTGAGTTTCTGCTTTCCTTGCCCTATCATCAGCAGTTTTCAGTGCTAATTCTAAACGTGCGACATCGACATATCCGTTCTCATCTACTAAAGAACTCTTTATCTCTTCCACGTTTGTCTGCGTCAGACTTGGTGTAAAAGGAAGTGGTGCTTCGCTAGACGGTCTCAGATCGTCTAAGACAGATGTTTTGCTTTTGTAAGCCTCATTCTCCGCTTTGAGTTGAGCGTTATGCTCTTTCAATTTGGAGAACTCTTCCGCAGTTCTTTCTGCTACCCCGTCAGGTAACATTGGTTCTGTGGCCTCTGCTGGTTTATTTTCGGTAGGAATTGCCGATGCGGTTATCTCCTCCGCTATTGTTCCCTGAGAATCTGTTGGCATATGATTCTCCTTTCGTACCAATGGTTTGTTGTGTTCCCTCTTTATTCGGTAGGAATTGCCGACGGTACTTATTTGAAGATATACAGAGAAGTCGTATGTTTACAAGTTATTGATTTTTTAGAAGTTTATAGAGTTCGTGAAGACCGGGTCCACCCCAAGCGTTTCCGCACATACATCGTATCTCACCGTTTACAAACTTCACATCTTTATGGATACAGTGGTCAAACTTTATATCAGTCTTTTGTTTGTCACCATCGAAGGATTCGTTCTCGATAGGAGGTAACTTAGTATCACTCATATTGCGTAATTTTTATCTGGGTTATCTATCAACTTTTGAATCTGTTTGATTCTATCTTCTTGTCCTTTTAAGAAAGCAATCCACCCTGTAGCGACTTGCGCTTTACTATACGCTAAGTTATAAGCTCGCTGGAAGTCCTCCTGATTGGGGAATTTGTTGGGGTCCAACCATACCTGCTGGCTGTCCTTGATCAAGAGGGGGAGGAATCTGCCCTGGAACTCCGGGCTGTGGTAGAGGTTGTTCAAGTCCATTGCCTCCCTGAGGGAGTCCTTGAGCTGGTTGTTGGGCTTCAAAATACTTTTCAGAATCTTTTAATCCCGCCTGATCCCAGATAGAAATAAGTATATCCTTGATCTGTGGGACTGCTCCTTGCTGTTGGAGCAATTGTATCACGATTGGGTTAACAGTCAACATTTCCCATGCTTGCTGTTGGGCTTTCATCATCGTATCGTTTGCTCCAGATGCCATAGAAACTACGTCTGGTAAATAATCGTACGTCCCGTCCAAATCATCGGGTGTTAGTGACAACTCAGCACCATCACCCATATCATTAACTTGCATCTTGGCTTTGTACTTTAATTTAGTGGGGTCTTTTTCTTTAGGATTATCAAATACGGGAAACTTTGGTGACTTTGCAGCATCATACAAATTCATTATATCTTCATCATTCATATTCCCCTCTTGCTGTTGGATAATATCGCCTACCATCTGCATAGCCTCTGTGGTGACTACTTGTTCGTCTAATCCTGCCCGTTTGAAGTAATTGAACATATCCGTACCGATAATTCGCAAGATATATTCTTGTTTGGATGTATCCATGAGTAGGAATTGCTTGTTATTGATAAGCCACATCATCATCATGTCGCTTATTGCTTCACCTAAGTACATTTGATTGGCTTGATCTCTGACATTCTGTTGTCTTGCGCTATTTTTAATCTCTGTAGCAGTCTTTTGTGGGTTAAAGGTATCAACGGCACTCACTCCCTGACTTGTGTCACCCATTGCGGTGTTAAAAGCACTCACTAACGCACTGTATGTTGTTTGGAAATACCTCATAGCCTCACCATTACTCGTCATTTCAGTAACCGCATCGGGTCTATCCATCATCCATTGTGCTTCAGGACCCCATACTATCGTAGAAATATCAGCAGAACCGCTTAGTATCTTTAGAGGCGGACGCATATGGATGTTCATGTTGTCTAAATACCCACAAAGCGTAGCATTTATCGCTCTCCACAAAGGAATAACAGGCTCTACTTCATTCTCACCAATAGGATCATCACCTAAGGGGTAGTAGCGAAGCTGAACTATGGGTATTTGACCGTGATCGTAGGGATTGTCTATATCATATCCAAGGACATTATATTTAGGAAAGAAACAAATCCATCGGTCTTTTCTAAACTCCCGTACACGTTCAACCACTGGAAATGACTTATCATCTCCTGTTCGATCTTGAAGCCCTTTATTGCTTTTTAACCGATCCTGATATTCACTATCTTTACGGTTTTGACTTGGTAGATCACCCATCTTCTCTTTCAACTTAGCTAAACTGGGGTATTTGTTTCCATTGGGCGTATCATTCACCTTTTCTAAATCTTCAACCTTTACCCAATCTCTCAGTTGAAACCACTTAGCATTTCTAATATGAGAAGCGGTAGGATCTATACCACAATCCCGTATATCAAGAGGATAAAACTCATTCCCATCAAACAATACTTTTCCATCTTCCTCTTCATGTCTCCAAGGAACAAAGGCAAACTTTGAAGCGTACAGTCTTGTATCCATATCCATACTAGCCCACTTGGAAAGCATAGACCCACCATCATTTGCATTATCCCATTGAAAATCTAAAAGAGCGTTGTTTATACGTGATTTTAATACATCTCCCCCCTCACGGGGGACCAGTCTCCCACGCAGTTTAGCGTTTAATAGACGGGCGTTCTTCTCAGTGAGGGAGGTTCTAATACGGGGATCAACAACAACTGACGTATATGGCCAATCAGCAGGTAGTTTGCCCCAATACGCATCAGTGACATCATTCCATCCGTTCTTACGTGTTCTTCGTTTGTCATTATCTTCTTTCCATGAACTATAGTGCCACGTAACTTCTTGAAGTATATAGACTTTATCTGCCATATAGTGTGATAGTAAGAAATAATAGGCTATGATTGCAACCTAATAGAAACTAGGGTTCACTCGAAGAAGATCAATAAGATCGAAGAAGATCAATAAGATCAATGAGATTTTCTATGTGTTGAATATAGGCTACATGAAAACACGCAGAACATACCCGAGCCACTTCTTTATCAATGAACGTTATTAAGTATGCAGGAAGTTGATCGGTTTGTTTTTCTTTACAACACTGACAATACCATTCTGGCGTAAGTGTGAAGTATCCATGATTTGCCCCACCCCACTTAGTCCATCCACGCATTGCGACACTAACTGATTTAGGAATACCCGTTTTAGTAAAGCCTTCGATCATATGCTCCATTTTCGTTTATTGTATACAGCTACTTGTTGAACTTTCTTTCGGTAGTTCATAGCAAAGTACCGTATAGCGTCCATAGCATCATCATTTGCTTTATAAGGTACTTCTTTAATTTCATTATCAGCACTCATATTTTGCATCCAATGATAGCGTTCAAACTCGTCTGCTATCCATGTAAGATTTTTATTGAACATGAGCGTTGGCTTACCAGTATCAGCTCGTATTTTAAGTAACTCAGCTACACGAACAATACCGTTTTTAACACTATCCTTCTCCTTATCAACGGGACTAAACGACACACCAAGGTTTGTAAGCTCCTGTATTGAAGCGGGTTGAGCGCTATCTGCCACAGGGTTAGAAATAATTTTACCCGCATCTTTGATCTTTGCAGCTTCTGCTATTTGTGGAATAGTTAAATTGCTCTCATACAACCCGTCATACCCATACATAACTGACCCATCGGGACTAATAGCAAAGTAGATAAGCGCACTCTTATGAGCAAATCCAAAGTCTAACGCTCTAGTAAAGGTAAAACTCCGAAGATCAGGTATCTCAACCATGTGTGTTTCTCGCTTGAAGTCTTTATAGATAAGCCCGGACATCTTTCTAAACTCACCCATGATCTCTTGAGCAAATGCATCCTCAGTCATTTCACTCTTCGCTTGTTCTATCTCTTCTTTGGGAATGTGGGTATTATCGTATGTTGTGTAGTGGAATGAGCGTGTGTATTGAGGGTTAAATATGTTTTTACCTTCTCTATTTACGTTGTCAGATAATTCTTTGAAGTGATTAAATCCGTTAGGCGTTGATATAAACCAGCACTCCGCTTGTGAGTCCATAATCGTAGGACGCATGATAGCCCACTCTTGTTCCCACTTAGGATGAAAGGCTACCTCATCAAAGATAGCTAAGTCTATTCTGTTACCTCGTAAGCTATCAGGGTCTTCCGCACCCTTGAGATGAATAATGACGTTTGTATCTAGTGTGAGAGTGAGTTCCGTTTCGTTCCTTTTTACTATCCTATTAGGGGGTGTAATTTCTAGTAACATCTGCCACATAATTGACTTTGCTTGTTTATACGTTGGTGCGATATACCAAACATATCCTGTACGTTTCTCTTTATAGTTTGAAGCGAATTGAAGTATATATATAGCGGCTGCGGTAGACTTCCCACATCGTCTTCCGGCATTGATTACCTTATAGCGATGTGTGTCAAATAAAACTGTATCCTGCCATTGTTCAAGTAGTATCTCCATGTGGGCGTGTAATGACTAATGGGCCACCGTCTAAACCACCTAATAATTTGCGTTCTACTAATCGTTGTTTTAATTTTAATGCAGTCTCTAAATATTTATGTCGTATAGCATGATCCGCAACCTCAATCATTCCCTCATTATCTTTTAATATCTGTTCTGATTTTCCATCTTTACTATTTTTAATTAAAACTAGTGCACCAATAGGTTTATTTGCATCTAGCCCTTCCATTATCTTTTTTTGTAATAAATCATCAGTAATTCCTGCTTCTTCTAAAAAGTCTTGATAGTCTAGTTTCGTCATGTTCTCCCATCCTATTTGTCTTGCGGTTTCATCACTACCACAATCATAAGATTGTCTTGCTGCTTCCGTCGCATTACCAAGCTCTAAATACAGTTTTAGCCACTTTCGTTGTTTGAGAGTCAAATCATCACTCATATTATCTTTTAATTAAAAAAGCCTTATTCTTTGCAAATAATACAAATTCTATTGGAAGATTATATTTTTTAACTATCTCCACAAATCCATCATCATACCTACTATAGTATCACACTGTGAAAAGTCACTTTTTCTTATTATTCTTTGGCGCAGTAGAACGCTCTATCCTTTCAGATATCTTCATATCTGATGGACTCATTGATGTAATCTTAACAGGCTTTTCTTTTTTCATAGACTTATCGTATATTTCTTTCAAGTCTTAATAGTTCCTTTAACTCTTCTCTGTCTTTGTCTGTTAGTCCTACAGTTTTAGACTGTAATCTAAGAGCTGATTTTCTTGCCCGTTGTGTTGCATTCTCTTGTGGCATACTTCTAAATTTTCCTGCATCTGACATATCTACCTCCTTTCTATACACGTTGTACTTTTGTTATCTTTGGCTGCTTGAGTGCTTTGAGACTTATTCTTTTACTCTTTAGTAATTTTATCTTCTTTGCCTTTATCTTTGCTAGTCTGGGTAATTTAGTCTTTTTGAACCGAAACTTTTTAGACTTCTTGAAGGTTGGTTTTAGTCCTGCTACCTTCTTAGGCTTTGCGGTTTGAGCGATGAGTGTTGCGAGCATATCCCCTTTATTAGCAACACTACTATCGAGTATTTGTCTACCCATTTCTATTTGAGCAAGAGTTAAATCTTTTACCTCTTTTGTTTCCGGTAATTTTACTGGTAACTGTCCTGTCGTTAAGTAGGATCGTTGGTTCTTTGTTAAATCAAGAAGCGCCCGTGTACTTGCGGATGGGTTGACTTGACTCGTTACTTTTAATTTCTCTACTGCACGAGTATCATCGAGTATCTTTTCTAAATACTTTGCTTTATTTTGATCCGTAAGTCCTTGATACTCAGGAGAAAATATAGCCTGTTCCCACATCCGTTTCACTTGTGGCCCCGCCTGAGACTCTAAAACGTCTTGGAGTTGTGAAGTAAGACTTACTTTCTCTCCCGAAACCGTTTGTATTTTATCTACTTTAGAAGGCGTAGTGTTGTATCCGGCATCTAATAATCTTCGTAATTCATTGATAACTGGAGCTGACTTTACTGAACTGCTATTAAAAATATCAATCATAGTACCTAAGAATCCTTGTTCATTGGGTATAACTTCACCAAGCACATTGCGTTTTGGTAGTAATTCTTGTCTATACCCCGGAAGTTTTGCTTTGATAGCCTCTTGTGGTGTGTTGATTTCCCTTTGGCTTGCATCCATAGCCTTTGCCACATCTCCAATAATTGTCGGAATAATAGACCCTGCGGTACTTCTGACAAATCCCTTTCCATATCCTTGCGGGTTATCTATCGCATCCATAGCAGTTGAAATGCCTTTTAAGAATGTTTGTTCTTTTTGAGCCTTTAACCCTCCAAAGATTGCTGAAGATATACCCCCTTGGTTATAATATCCTCCGATAAGAAGTGCAGTTGCCTGTGGGCCTATCGATCCTATGGTTTTCCATTCCCCGTTTACGTTGATTGAGAATGGCTTTTTTCCTTCAAGTTCCCATTGATTTCTTTCTTTCTCACTTTTGGGTAAATCTAGCGTCATCAGTCCACGCTTTGAGAGCGCTACCCCGTATGCTATCACTGCTGTACCTATAATGCCTCGACCTACACCTTCTGAAAATGCTCGTTGATCGAATTTCCCTTTCCCTATACTTTCGACTATTGTTTTTGCGAGTCCTATAGGAGAATAGTTAATCACTTGCCCCGCTATCGCACTGGGAACGCCGGTAAATGGCATCAAGAAGTCTGCAATGGCCCCTCCTGCGGGACTCGCCTTACGAATAGAATCTTTTGCTTTATTTATTGCAGAACCCAATGCCGTTTTATTTTGAAAGACCGCAGTTTCTGCATTTAATACCGATGTCTTAATCATCTGTTCTGTTGGATTGTTAACAAGATTTTCTATAAACGCTTTATTCCCTGACTTCCCTGCATTGATCGCTTGCGCTCCTGCCTGATCGTAGAGAGATCGTTTCAATGCAGCATAATAAAATGGTTGATCCTGTGATCCTAATACTCTAAATACGGTATCAGTATATACTTTTGCAGCCTTCCCTATTGGACTATTTCCCCAATTCACAAATCTATTGTCTAGTTTTACCGCCATACGACGTTCATCAAATCCTGTCGTAAGGTATTGTATTCCTCTCTTTACTCCTTCTTCTGCACCAGAAATTGTCCCTCGTGTGGTAAATGTCTTTGTTCGTTGTCCGGTAAATATAGAAGCGATAGCATCGACTAACGTTGCGGGAGCGTCTTTAATCGTTTCCGCTATACTTTGAATAGTATTACCCGTTATATTTCGTCCGGTTGTTTTTAACCCTGTTAGAAGTCCTGCTTTCCAAAGCGTTATAATCTTTTGTGTTATCGGTGTAGGAATAAGTTTTTGTACTTCTTCCATCATCTTCTGTTGTGCCATAGACTTTTGTATACCAGGAGCCATACCTTGAACAGACTTTGCCATATTATAGAGGCGTTTTGTATCTTCAGGTTTTAGTTTCATCTTTACCTTTTGTAATTGAGAAGCTGCGTAACGCTGTATCCCCTCTGGGGTAAGTTTGTCATAAAGTGAAGCTGCCTGTACTGCCCTACCATGATTGGTTAGGTTCTCTGCTGCGGTATTAGCTATATACACTGCGGTGTCGTAATCTTTCACTGCCGAATAGTGTCCTATAAGCTCATTTGCTATCGCTACAGACTCATCATCTAATCCTTCTAAAGCCTTCGTTCGTGCTGCGTTGATATCTATTTTAATTTGCCGTCTTGCAGATTGTGATAGCGCATCATTTGCCTTTGGTATATATTGACCTTCAACTATGTTCTTTACCTCTTGAGCAGTCTTAACACTTTCTTTTACGGTAGTGATAAATTTTCGTTCCTTCATCTTGCTTGATTGTGCTATAGTATTTACTAATGTCTCTTGTGGAGTGGGTACAGTTTCTAAAGGACGTTGGACTGGTATTTTTCCTGTCATTGGTATTATTTTGGGGATGGTACTACTTGGAATCTCACTAACCCTAGCTCCCCCTTGTATTCCAGCCGTTCTAGGGGCTATAGGAGCCTCGGCTGTGGGCAACTTTGCCATGTTTGGAACCCCACCGATTACTCCTCCTGTAGCTTGGGTGAGAGAAAGAGGTTTCTCTGGTATCGCATCAGCTCCTATAGGTCGTGCTTGAAGTCCTATTCGTTTTTCTGCTTCTATCTTAAATGCTTTTGATAGATCGTCTCCATAAACTGGCTCATAGGGATTTCTTCCGTATTTTTTATTGAACTTTAACTGAAACTCCCATTGAGCTTTGGGCATCATTGGTGGTTTCTTTGGAACTGATCCCTCAACCCATAGACCCCTCATCTTACGAAGCTGACTTTCAACAATCGGAGTTCTATTTGTCAAAGATTGTATCTTACCCATTACCTTCCCCGCTCCAAATCCTACCCCTCCCAAACCTCCTCCAAGAACACCTCCAGCTCCAGCTCCTATAGCGGTACTTTTTAAGGCATTGACCACATATTTACGAATATCTTGTTCATCTTTACCTGTAAAGAGAGACTCTAGTCCTCCATACAACCCTCCAAAGGTTGCTCCAGCTTTCGCTCCTTGTTTTACTGCCATCTTGAATCCTTGTTGACCGAGTTGTCCTGCTACGTTTTTTACCACCCCTCCTCCGAATGGAAGTGTCGCCACATCAAGCCCTAGAGACATGGCATTTCCCATTTGACCTAATCGTTCTTTTATGGGTGTATTTGTTATCTGTTGACCAAACTGAGATGCCGGATTCATGCGAATTGTTGATCCGATCTTTCCAGGAAGTCTTTGGATGTAGTCTTGTACTACATTACCCCCAAATTGACGGATAGGTTGTGTGATCTTTTCAAAACCCCTAGAAGCAAGAGGTGATATGGGGCCACGGATATAATCTCCAACACCCTGACCTACTTTGTTAAACCCTTGCTGAATAGGTGGAGTAATAGCTCGGCGTACCATTCCTGCTGCTGTAGGATTCTGTTGGACAAACGACTGTCCCTGACCAAACAACCGTGACGCTGTTGAAGTTATTTTGTTTTTAACGCTAGCTAGTAAAGTGTCGAGTGGGGAAGCCATATTCATACAGTAATTGAAAAGACTTTATGTTATCAACTTAGGCATATAAGGTAATAGAGTCCCTCTTCTAGTTAAAGAAGTTAATAATAAACGATGGGTGACTTGAACTCCCTCTCTCATAGCTCCAGGTCTGCCTTTACGCTCAAGAGGGCTTGTCTACCTCCTAGTGGATTCTAAGTTTCTTTTGAAACTCCCATACTAGGGTTACAGGACGGTTTGTGTCTTCTGGAAAAGTCTAACCCTCAGGCGATGCGCCCCAGGTATTTCTTCTCCCCATCGTTTTTAATGTGCTGACTGTATGCGCCGTATAGAACATTTAGGCGTAGGGACACAAAAAAGCCCTCCGGTTAGATCGAAGGGCTGTAAGTGATTATATCACCTACGTCTACCTGATCTAACCAGGATTACTTTATTTACTTGTTAATACCCACCTGCTCGTGATCTGTCTGCTGTAACGTAGTCATATTGTCCTGTTTGTGGGTTGAATTGACGCACCGTATTTGCCATCTGTCCGGTAAGGTCTTCTGCTTTCCTTCCGATAATACCTGTATAGTTTGGTTGAGTATTTTGTCCACCAGAGCTTCCCACTGTTAGTCCCGATGTGGGACTAGTTGTGGTATTTCCCATAAACTGATTGATTGCACTTGTTGATCCCTGTCCTGACATCAAGAGCTTTTGTGCATAGGACTGTAGATCAGCCTGTTGCTGTTGCTGTTGCTGTTGAAGTGCTTGGGTGTACTGTTGCGCCTGTTGGCTGGCTTGATAGGCTTGATTTCTTAGGTCTGTGAGGGCCTGTAGTCGATACTGTGCCTTTGCACTTTCAGTTTCAGCTCGTTTACCCTGTATATCAAGTAACTTATTCTGAAAGTCTGTATTCGCTTGGCGAATAGACTCAGTTTTGTATTGAAGTATCTTTGCACTTCCTGTTTGGAAGTCTTGATCGAGTTGAAGTTTCTGTTGTTCAACTTGTTGCATGGTATCACCAAACTGACGAGTCGTTTGCCCCATTTGTCTCTGTTGCTCGACGCTTGATAGTTCACTTGCGGCTTGTCCTGCACTTGTCGATCCTCCAAACCTCTGAGAATACCCCCGACGTAATTCTTCATACATTCTACGAGCTGCGGAGAGAGCGTCATCTTTACGGTTAGTTGCGGTGGTTACGTTTTGAGTGATAGTATCTTGGTTCCTTGTTTTACTTCCAGTAAGTTCTGAGATAGCGGTTTCGTATGCCTGTTGTGCTGCGGTGAGGATATCGGGCTGTTGTCCACGAACATTTGCTTCTGCTTGGTTAAGATACCCCATTGTCGGATCGTAAACTGCGTTTATATCACCCTCAGAAGGACCTCTTGATTGATTGAACTGCGCTTGCATCTGTTGCCACTCGGACTGTTGAGAAGGATTGAGCGATCCTTCGGCTGCCATCTTGGCGTACTGCTGATACTTAGTATCACCTGGGGCGGATGGTTGACCACTTGTAGGCTGTGTAGGCTGTGTAGGCTGATTATTAACCACTTTTTGAGTAGTTTGAGCGCCTAAAGTATTACCAGAACGAGGACCAATTAGTGGAGGAGTCTGTTTCGGTGGAGGAGGAGCAGAGGTAGGATTGGTAATTAAAGGATTATTAAATGTTTTTCCACCAGCGCCACCAGACAATGCTTCGGTAAAACCAAAATCGGGTAATCCAAACCATGTACCTGGTGTTCCAATCTGCTGATGTGGAAGTTTATCTATAGGATTTGAAAACGGGTTTGCAAATTGCTGATGAAGCATCATATATCCACACTATAATAAGTGGATAGTTATGTTAGCAAGTATGGATCAATATCCGCATCGGATACAAAAATAGACACCAGGAGGATGGTTCATACGTCTATTCAATACATGACCAAAAAGAAAACAGATAAAGACATTTTTCATCTTTTTAATATACTAACCCTTCAAGACTTTGTAAAGCAATAATCCTCCACCGCCAAGCAACCCAAATATGACTAAGCCTCCTGAAATATCTGTGGTTGATTGGTTTGCCGTTTCATCAATCTCTTCTGATGGTACAGTTGTAGGTTCAGGCTGGTACCATTCTGGAACCTCCACTGTCCAGTAGATTGGATTTGTCCAGGTACCATTTACTCCTACTTTCATATTTGCATAATACGTTCCTGGATAAACATTTGTAAATGTGAATTCCGAATCTGTAGTGTCAGTAAGCGGGCCCGGATCAGCTCCTGCATATTTGCTTAGTGCCACACTAAACCCAGTATTTGGTACATCATTCCAGTCCATAAAAACATTAAAAGTCCCATCTTCATTTGGTGTAGGTAAAATACTTGCTTGTATATCTGGAGTTTTGGGAATTGGTGGTACATAAACAGGAGGAGGGTTATAGCCTCCTCCACCGTTGTGGTAATGGTAAGTCCCAGCACAGGCACCCACATTACAGTTATGACCGCCAGATGAGTCAGTTCTGCCAGAATGAGCATCTATACGCATTACGGCTATAAAGAAGAAAATAAGAACAACTCCAATTATTTTTTTCATACTCCTCGCTTTCTCCTCATAGAGAGGGGTTAGACTTTATTGGAAAAATAAGCTCCCAATCCTATTCCCAAAAACATTACACCAATTCCTGATAAAAACCCAAACATCATAAATCCTAATTCCATACTCCTCCTATAGTGTAGGTCATTATTTCCTTTCTTTATTATCTGTTAATGGTTTGTCTAGGGAGGAGAGGAGGTCGGTTGGATGTAGAATACTATGCCAATCAACACCTCTCATATCATAATTCCTATAATCCTCGGCATATTTGCATACCTTAGTTATTTCTTGTTCTATCCTCTCCCTTT
>Ga0163150_10004667_pt1 | contig 18154 bp, 11 predicted proteins | sample OliLakLV19P2IB_FD_148628 | JGI IMG/M metagenome (GOLD analysis project Ga0163150, IMG submission 148628) | Freshwater microbial mat bacterial communities from Lake Vanda, McMurdo Dry Valleys, Antarctica - Oligotrophic Lake LV.19.P2.IB | ecosystem: Environmental > Aquatic > Freshwater > Lake >...
CTTCACCGTGAAACTGTCGGCGACCAGCGGGCAGGTCGTCACCGTCGATTACGCCACCGCCGACGGCAGCGCGGCCGCCGGCTCGGATTACACTGCAACCCTCGGCACCCTCACCTTCAACCCCGGCGTCACCTCGCAGAAAGTCAGCGTCACCATCACTGGCGACCTCGACCCCGAAGACCACGAAACTTTCACGCTCGACCTGACCAACGCGACCAACGCCACCATCGCCGACGCCGCCGGCCTCGCGACACTCACCAGCGAAGAGTTCGCCCCGGCCGACATCAACGGCCTCATCCTCGACGCCATCATCGCGTCCGGCAGGGCCCCGCTCGCCACCACCGGGTCGTTCTCCATCGAGGTGTCGGACGATGGAACCAGCTATGCCATGTTCGGCGACGGCGACAACGTCGGCGACAGCACCGGCACCCTCACCTACCTCCGCACCGGCAAAAAAACCGGCAAGGTCACCTTCACCGACAACGTACTCGGCGCCGGCACCATCCTCCTCACCTTCATCAGCACCACGCAGATCAACTACACCATGACCGTCGCCGGCGGCGGCAGCCAGCGGGGCGCGATGACGTTGGGGTGATCAGGATCGTTGCAAAAAAGCCGCGGCGTCCCGATGGACGCCGCGGTCTCCGGTAGCTTCGTTGTTTCTTCACATCACTGCTTCGGCGGCAGGGCCTCGCGGACCACGGCGCCGTGGTCGTCGCTCATCACCAGCACCGAGAACTTCTGCACGTTGCCCAGTTCATCCGTGTTGAGCGAGCTGTAATCGAACCGGCCGCGCAGGTCGGTGTAGCCGTCCTTGAAGAACTTCACCTGCCCGCCCTCCATCAGGGCGTAGACCTTCACATAAGTGCGCGGCAGCGGCTTCGCCGTCGTCGCCTGCGTCACCCGCACCTGGCCGTAGTTCTCGATCATCTGCACGCTCATCGCGTTCGAGTAGTAGGCCCGCGACTTCGTCGTGCCGCCGCCGACGATCTCCACCAGCACGTTGCTGGTGTGGAACTTCTCGGGCAGCGGGAAGGCATGCACCGTCGCCTTCTCGTTGAGTTCGATCACTTCCGTCGCATTGGGCTTGATGTACGAGAACTCGCCGCTGAACTGCTGCACGAACGGGTTGCGGCTGAAGAGCAGCTCGACGTCCATGAGGTAGTAGTTCACCTTCACGGCTTTGAGGTTCTGGTACGTGATGCTGACCTTCTTCGCCTCGACGCTGAAGTCGAAGTTCGGATCGGTCGCCGCGAGTTTGGCCTGGGCCTGATCGCGGTTGTCCTTGTCGGTCACGTCGACGACCTTGCCCTGGATCTCGTCGAGCTGCTTGCCGATGGCGACGAACGAGTTGCGCCAGCGGTCGACGGGGTGGTCCTTGTGCTTCTCGACGTAGCCGCGGGCGACGGTAGGGTCCTCCGCGTAGAAGTCGACATACGACGCGGCGAGGTCGTACTGCAGGGCTGTCGAAATCTTCTTCGGGTCGACATCGGCAAAGAAGGCGAGGGCCTCCTCGACGCGGTCCTGGAGCAGCATGTAGTAAGTGACGCCGAGCTCATCATCATCGTTGAGCGCCGGCTTGTACGTCAGCACGTGCAGGAAGCGATGGTACTGCCAGGCCACGCGCTCGTTGACGATCTTGCGCGTCTTGCCGAGCTGGTGGGCGCGGGCATTGACCAGCGGGCTGTATTCCATGAACTCGAAGGTGCGGCGCTCGACGGGGTCGATGGTGAGCAGCGTGCTGCGGAGCCAGAGGCCGGCCTGGGCGACGAAGCTGTCCGAGTGCTCGAGGAACTCACGGATGGCGGCGACGCTGTTGTGAAGCAGGCCGTAGGAGTAGAGCGTGTGGTTGTAGGCGTGCCGCTTCGTCAGCAGCGCGATGATGGCCTCGAAGAAGGCCTTGTCTTTCATGCGGAAGGCGATGCGGTCGAGGTTGGTGCGCTGGAGGTTGGCGGTGTTGAGATACTCGAGCACATCATCATCGGTACCGAACTGCGAGATGTAATCCCATGACGCCTTGTCGAGCTTGGTGAGCTCATTCACAACCTTGAAGGTGAACGGCTGCGCGAAAGCGATGGTCTGCTCGGCCTTGGCGACGTGTACGGGGTAGTGCGTGTAGCTGCCGGCGCCGGGGAAGTAGAAGTAATACTCGATGGCCTGCGTGCTGAACGGGGCGAGCTGGATGTGGACGCCCTTGGTCTGCTGGCCGTTCATCACCGCCATCGCGCCGATGGGCACCTGGAGCAGCACATCGAGCTTCTGGTTGGACGACGTCGGGTTGGTGATCACTACCTGGCAGCCGTACACCACGCCGACGAGGAACTCCTCGGCGACGTATTTGTCCATCCGCTCGTTGTTCTCGTGGCGGTAGCGGTCGCTCTGGCGGAAGAAGTTCTGGCTGACGAGGATCGGCGTTTCCTTGGCGACGCTGGCGGATTCCTTGATCTCCTTGTGGAACACCACCATCGGGCTGCCCGCGGTGATCGTCATCTTGGTGTTGTCGAACTTCGTCTCGTGCTTGCCCGCCTCGAAGGGCAGGTCGGTCACCGCCATCGCGAGCATCATGTCGGTGAAGTTGCGGCTGGACTCGGCGAAGTTCGTGGAGAAGAACGGCTGGGCCGGGTTGTGCTTCGCGTAGTCGTTCCAAAACGCGTTCACCGTCACGAGGCTGGCGTTCTGCTGCTCGATGGGGATCTTGTAGTAGTTGTTCTCGACCCATTCCTGGGTCTTGTCAAGCTTGCGGTAATACTGGCGGACCTCCTTGCGGCGCTCGGCATCGTCGGCGAAGAAATCGCCATCGAAGTCCTTGCCGTCCTTATTCGCGCGGAGCTGGCGGGTGCGCTGCATGTTGCTGGCGGCCTTCTCTTCGCGGGCCTTGCCGCCGAGTTGTTTCGATTCCTCGGCTTCCTTTTTGGAGTCACCTTTGGCGCCGCGGGCGTCGCCGGGCTTGGCGGCGGCGAGGGCGTCGAGCGCCGGCGCCGGCGGCGGAGCTCCGGGGGCCGGCGGCGCAAACTTGCCGGACGGGCCGGGCGCGGCGGTGATCGGGGTCGGGACATTGCCGTACTGCCCATTCTTCGGTGCCTGCGGGTCGCGGGCCAGGCTGAGCTGCTCCTTGAGCTTCTCACTGGGCATGGTGCGGTCGCGCTGCTCCTCGAGGCCGAAGGCGTCGCCGGTTTCGAGCGAGCTGCCCTTGAGCGCGGTCTGGTAGAGGAAGTTGAGCTGGTCCTGATCGCGCGGGGCGAGCTCGAAGAGTTCCTGCACGTGCCGGGCGGTGAATGGAGCTTCGCCGGGCAGCTTCTGGCCGAGCAGGATCTTCTCGACAATGTTCAGCCGGCCGAACTCCCATGCCTCCAGGTAATTCGCCGACACATTGTTCAGCAGCCAATGATCCATGAACGTCTTGTCGCGCTTATTAGCCAGGTACGGCTGGATCACCTGCGTGAAGAACTGCGGGTCCTTCTTCGAGAGGAAGAAGCTCAGCTCGTGGCTGGCGTACTTGGAATAGAGCTTGGTCCGCTCCTCCGGCTTGAGCTTGGGCCAGTCGAGGATGAAGCTGAACTCGACGAGCTTCGGGTCGTTCGTGAGCGTCGCATACAGCGTGTAGAGGCGGGCGATTGTGTCATACGCCTCGAACTTGCTGGTCGTGATGTCATTGAGCACGAAGTTCGCGCCCTTGGCGACGACGGTGATCTGCTTCTGCTCGCTGAAGTGCTTCGCCGGGTCGAGGCCGTTCTTGAGACGGAGGTCGACGAAGTCGTGCTTCGCCTCGGGCAGCGCGAGGGTGCGGAAGGCGGTGTTCTGAGGATCGACGGCGACAACCATGAGTTGCTGATGCTCGCCGAGGTCGGCGCGCTTGATGGTGATGATGCCGTTCTTGTCGGGGATGAGGTTGAGGAGGACGGCCGAGGTGTCGCCGAGGAAATCGAGGTTGGCGAAGTCGCCGGTGGCGCCCGGCGCGATGCCGGGGGCGGCGCCGCGGTTGGCGTCGCTGGCGACGTTGCCGCCGCGGCCGTAGAAGTCGTCGCCGCCCTGGGCGACCTGCTCGCCGGTCTCGGTGGCGCGGATGGCCCAGGGGTTGAGCAGGATATTGGGCCGGGCGAGCATGTTGCCCGGGTAGATCTTCATGTACTTGCGTTCGAGAATGTAGCGGTACTCATCGCCGATGTTCCGGCCGGCGACGTAAGCCGTCTTCACGCGGCCGTTGATCATGAAATAGGGGTCTGGATCGGTGACCTTGCCGAGGTTGCCCGGCGCGGAGAACGCCGGCTGCATGCGCGTCGCGAAGAGGTGGACACGGGCGAAATCGCTGGCGTTCTGGAGCTTGATCTGCACGTCTTCGCCGCCGGCGACCATCGACTCGATTTGCAGCGGCGCGGGGTTGCGAACTTCGAGGTTGCGGTTGTCGCCGAAGACGTAGTTGTGAACCTTCACGCCGTCGGTGAGGCGGACGAGGATGCGGGTGTTCGAGTCCTTGATGAGCAGGTCGTAATCGCCGCGGGGCAGGTCGTCGATCTTGAGGAAGCCGTTGACGAGCGTCGCGCTCTTGATGCGGTCGGCTGCGAAGGTACCGCCGCGCAGTTCGAGGAGCGACACCTCGGTTGTCGGTGCGGCGCCGCCGGGGGTCACGTCCATGAACGGGATGTGGATCGGCTCGCCGACCTTGGCGTGTACGGTCGAGTGATAGCTGTGGCCGTCGCGCTGGAGCGGCCAGGTCTTGGCGATCGTGTCGGGGCCGGTCGCCTGCACCCAGTCGATGCCGGCGAGCGAGCCGAGGGCGACGCGGCCGGCGGCGTTGGTCTGAAGCGTGACGTTGATGGTGTCGCGGAAGTCGCGATGCTTGAGCACGAGGTTGATCGGACGATCGGCCTTGGTCTCGCCGGTCTTGCCGAGCAGATCGAGGATGTAACCCGCCGCGGTGTTGGCCAGGTGCAGGTCCTGGACCTTGTCGGTCTTGTCGATCTCATTGAGCGAGAACTGCGAGGTCGTCGCGAGATCGACCTTCTGCCCCATGCTCAAATTCTGCACCTTCGCCTTGAGCAGGAAGTGGATCTGGTTGAGCCGCTCGGGGACGCTGAACTCGTAGACCGAATCGCGGTCGGCATAGAGCTTGAAGTCGGAGACTTCCTTCGTCGACGCGACGCCGTCGAGATCGACGGAGTTGATGACGAGGCGCACGTCTTCGAGCACCTTGAGGCTCACCGGCGTGCCGTTGAGGTAGAGCGCGGGGCGGATCAGTACGTTCGCCTTCTTGCGCTTGATCACCTGCTCGCGGTCGACGTGGATGCCGGCGACGAGCGAGTAATTCTCCGATTCCTGGTTGAAGAAATCGAGCGAGGTGAACTCGCCGGCCTTGAGGATGACGGGTGTCCGTCCGGGCTGGTTGCTGAAGGGAACGGTGATCAGGCCATCCTTGTCGGCGGTGAACTCGTGCCCGCCGATGAGCACCGAGGCGTTCTTGAGGTGCGCGTTCTTCTCATTAAGCACGGTGAACACGTGACCGGCGACGGAGGTGCGGGCGACGAAGCGCAGCTTGCCCTTGCGGACGAGCACCCGGCTGCTCTTGCCGTTGCCGATGAAGTCGATCACGTAGACGCCGGGCTTGTTCAGCTCGGCGAAGTCGAAGTGCCGCTTCACCCGGCGGACCGGGGCGTCGTCGAACGTGAGCGTGACGGACTTGTTGGGCACCAGGCCGTCGAGATTGATGTCGGTGTCGACCTCGCGGAGGTTGTCGCGGTAGAAGTTCACCGCGTTGACCTCGTACACCTTCACGATCAGCGACTTGACGTTCTTCACCCACAGGTCGACGCCCACCGCTTCTTCCGTGCCGAAGAACTCACGGCTGGTGAAGAGAAAGTCGATGTCGATGCGCTCCTTGAGCTGCTGCACGACGTGCGGCGGGAGCATCGAGTACCACTGCTCGGCGTTGCCGATGCCGCTCACCAGCTTCACCTCGGCGAAGAGGTAATTGAGGTACACGTCATTGATGTACAACTCGAAGGCCTTGGTGTTTTCATCCTTCTCGAAGAAGGTCGCGAGGTAGCTGCGGATCAGCGGCTCGTCGTTGCCGACGACCGGCAGCAGCGTGACCGGCTGATAATTGGCGTTGAGGTCGCAGATGAACTTGCGGCGTTCTTCGTTCTCCATGTACTTGTTGTTGATGTAGGAAACGTACTTCGGCAGCGCGAGGTACATCATGAACCGCTCGCGGTCGTAGATCCCCTGCGAGCGGTCGAAGACGAGGCGGTGGTAGAGCACGTGGCCCTTGAGCGAGTTGAACGCCGGGCCGAGCCGGCCGACAAACTCCCAGAGGCGGTCGAGGTAGGCGAGGTATTCCTTGGGGTCGTTGCGCCAGTCGAGGTCGGGGTTCGGCTGGAGCTTGTTGATGTACGTATTGACGAAGTTGGAGTTGTTCAGCAGCGCGGGCAACTGCTTGAGCAGGTCTTCGAGCTGCGACAGCAGCATTTGCCGGTGGATGTTGAAGGAGCCGAAGCCGCCGGAATGGATGTATTGAAGGTCAGCGACGACGAGCTCGACGAGGTTCGGGTAGTCCGGGCGGGTGAGGCGCTGGAGCAGTTGCCGGCGGGCGTCGTTGTTGAAGGGATTTGTCGTGATCCAGTCGAGGGCGTTGTCCTCGAAGCCGTTGATGGAGTTGCCGTGGCGCTGGAGGGCGATTTTGGTGAGCGTGTCGCGGGAGATGAGGTTCTGGTCGAGGGCGGTGGGGAAGTTGGTCTTCGCGTTGAGCTGGTCGCGGTTGTGATTGAAGTGCAGGCCGAGGCGCTCGCGCAGGTAGACGAGGGTGGGCTGCGGGTTCTTGTCGTAGTCGAGCAGGGCCTGCCGGTTCATGATCTCCCACATGCGCGGCGGCCAGTTGTTCTGGTTGCGCTGCGGGTCGATGCGGTTCTTCCAGGCGTTCAAGGTCTCGACGACCTTCTCGGGCTGGCCGGCGCTCTGGTAGTAGAGCGCATGGAAGTAGTAGAAATCCTCGGTGCCGGGGATGAGCTGTTTCAGCGCGGCGGCGCGGTCCTTGGCGAGGGCGAAGTCTTCGATGTAGCTGACCTCGGCCGCGTGGGAAGCGGGAGCGAGAGTGCCGATCACCAGAGCCAGGGCGCAGAGGGGCAGGGAGAAGCGATTCATCGTCCGGTCCTTTCAGAACTGATGCGTGGAGCTAGTGGAAACTGAGTAAAGCGGTCCGCCAGGTCGGTCATGAGGGAGTAGCGACAGCGACAACCTCCGTCGCCGCCGATGGGAATGGACGGTCCCCGGCTTAGACGTACCAACGGCACGACGGTTCAAAGAAAATCGGACGTTGGTGGTGATTGAGAGGAGAGAGCTTGAGCGCGCGAGGTATCGGACGCGCCCCAGCGAATGCCCACCCGTTTAGCCGCGGAGCAGAGGCTCTGCGTCGCTCCGCGCGGAGCGACGGCGGACCTTTGCTCCGCGGCTAAACGCGATCATAACCCCAGCACATCCTTCATCCCATACCGCCCCGCCGGCTTGCCCACCAGCCACTTCGCGGCACGCAGCGCCCCCTTCGCAAACACGTCGCGCGTCGACGCCTGATGCGTCAGCGACAGCTCTTCGCCGGTGGTGCCGAAGCTGATGGTGTGCTTGCCGACGATGTCGCCGGAGCGGAGGGCGTGCATGCCGATCTCGCCGCGTTTGCGGGGGACGTGGGCCCCGAGCCGGCCGTGGACGAGGTCGGTCTGCATCGACTTGTCGGTGGCCTCGCAGACGGCCTGGGCAATGGCGAGGGCGGTGCCGCTGGGGGCGTCAGCCTTCATGCGGTGGTGCGACTCGACGATTTCGATGTCGTAATCGTCGCCGAGCCGCGATGCGACCTGCGCGGCTAAGCCGAGCAAGAGGTTCACGCCGAGGCTCATGTTCGCGGCTTGCAGCACCGGTATCGTTTTCGCCGCATCATCGATCAGCTTGTGATCATCCGCGGTCAAACCCGTCGTGCCGATGACCAGCGCGACCGGCTTGCCGGGGTTGGCCTTCGACAACTCGACGCACGTCTTGATCGCCGCCCGGCAACCGGCGGGCACCGTGAAATCGATCATCGCCTGGGCCGCCCCGCTGACGAGGTGGTCGGTGATCTTCGAGTTGACCGCCGCCGCTCCCGCGACGAGGCCCGCATCCTGGCCGATGACCGCCTGCCCCGTGGCCTCCAGCGCCGCCCCGATGCGCAAGTCGCCGTCCTCGGCCGCCAGGGCCACCAGTCGCTTGCCCATCCGCCCCGCCGCACCGTTGATCGCAATCGTGAACATGGATTACTCCGATATTGGCAAGATAAAGCCCGCCCCGGCGCGCAGCAAACCGCGAGGGTGTCTGCTACAATGCGGCGGTATCGAACCCGTCGGTGGGATGAGGTTCCGGGACGCGGTTTGAGCGGGTTTGATCCACACTGGTTGATTGCCGCACGACCGGCGATCGCGTCCACACCTTCCCTCCTTTCCAGTGAGTTGCCATGGCATTTTTTGGATTCGGCAAAAAGAAAACAGACGCCGGCACCGGTGCAGCCGCGGAGACCGCGGAAAATGGCGGCAACGGTAAAGACACGGCACCCGTCGCGCCCACCGGCTTCCAGGCCGACCCCCGCAAGGCCAAGGCCTGGTTCGACCGCGCCCACCAGGTCGCCGACACCAACCACGAATACGCCATCGACAGCTTCACCGCAGGCCTCCGCTTCGCCCCCGATGCCATGCGCGAGCACGAAGCACTGCGCGAGGTCGGCATGCGCCGCAAGGCTTCCGGCGGCAAGCCGGCGGGCATGGGCGAAACTATGAAGTCCGGCGGCAAGACGCTCGTCGAGAAGTTCTCCCACGCCGAAAAGCTCTGGGCCATGGACCCGATGAACGTCAGCCGGGCCGTCGCCGTGATGGAGAAGGCTGCCGAGATCCACGATGCCGAGGAAACACTCGACCTGGGGGAGGTCGTGGTCTGGATCGGCGAGCGCGTCATGGAGCTGAACAACGGGCCCAAGGCCTCGAAGCCCATTTTCGTCAAGGCGATGCACCTTTTTGAAACCGTCAGCGCCTATAAGCAGGCCGAGGAAGCCTGCCGCCGGGCCTTGCAGATCGATACCGACGACGGCATTCTTCTCTCCCGCCTGAAGGACCTCGCGGCCCTCAAGACCATCGAGGACGCCAATCTCAAGAAGGGCAGCACCTTCCGCGACGGCGTCAAGGACCTCGACAAGCAGCAGGACCTCGACCGCGAGGACCAGATGCACCACGACGAGGCCGGCCACGACAAGATCATCGCCCGCCACCGCGCCCTGCTCGCCGCCAAGCCCGACGACCTCGACCTGCAGCTCAAGCTCATCAAGGCCCTGCTCAACAAAGGCGACGACGAGACCGACGAGGAAGCCATCAAGATCCTCCAGAACGCTTTCGAGAACACCGGTCAGTACCGCTTCAAGTACGACATCGGTGACGTGCTGATGCGGCAGTTCAACCGGCATCACCGCATGATGCGCGAAGCGCTGGCCGGCAACCCCGGCGACCCCAGCCTCCTGAAGCACATCGACGAGCTCCGCAAGCGGCAGCTCGACTACGAGCTGAAGGAATTCACCGAGCGCGTCGCCCAGTACCCCACCATCATGAAGCTCCGCTTCGAGCTCGGCAAGCGGCTGCTCCAGTCGAAGCGGTACGAGGACGCCGTCGGCGCCTTCCAGGACGCCAAGGCCGACCCGAAAATCCGCGTGCAGTCGATGGAAGCGCTGGGCATCTGCTACCTCCAGATGGAATGGCTCGAGCCCGCCGTCGACACCCTCGACGAAGCGATGAAGCGGCACGAAGTGCCCGGCGACGACCTCGACAAGTCGCTCAAGTATCTCTCCATCGATGCCCTCGAACGCTACGCGAAGGCTTTCAACTCCGTCGAGCACGCCCGCCGAGCCCAGGGCATCGCCTCGACGCTGCTGCAGATGGACATCCGTTACCGCGACATCCGCGAGCGGGTGAACAAGCTGCGCGAGTTGGTCGAGAAGATGACGAAGGGCAGCGCGTGATTCGAGAGAGTGGCGGTGGCAGTGGCAGTAGCAGTAACGGCCGGAGAATGAAGACAGAAGAATTCAGGTGCCGAAACGGAGTCAAACTCCGCCGCAGCACCTGCCTTCTGTATTACTCCCCCTCCGCACTGCCACTGCTACTGCCACTGCCTCTTCATTCCCTCCCCACCGCTCCATCCTCCAGCCGCATCACCTTATCCGCCAGCGCCTTCGCCTCCTCCGCGCTGTGCGTCACGTGCAGGGCGGTGACGTGCTCGTGCCGCTGCACGCGTTTGAGGACGTCATACATCTGCCGGCGGGTCTGCTCGTCGAGCGCCGAGAGCGGCTCATCGAGCAGAAGCAGCCGCGGCCGAAATGACAGCGCACGGCCGAGCGCCACGCGCTGCTGCTCGCCGCCCGACAGCCCCTGCGGCTTGCGATCGAGAAGGCCCGCGATGCCCAGGAGTTCCGCCATCTCGCGCACCCGCGCGGCGATCGCCTGACTGTCCCAGCCGCGCACCTTCAGAGCGAATGACAGGTGACCATGCACCGTCATGGTCGGAAACAGGGCCAGGTCCTGCGGGACGTACCCGATGCCGCGCGCCGCCGCTTCCGTGCCCGTCACATCCGCTCCGTCGAGCAGCACCCGCCCGCCGCTGACCGGCCGCAGCCCCGCGATCGCCTCCAAGAGCGTCGTCTTCCCGCACCCCGTCCGCCCCATCAGCACCCCGTACGCCCCGCTCTCCACGGTGAACGAAACCCCGTTGAGCGCGAACGCGCCGGCACGGACCGAGATGGAGTCGAGTTGAATCATGCTTCGCAAAAAAGCCAAATCCCAACCATCAAATCACAAACAAGCGAACCGAGGAAAAGACAAAAGGGACCGCTGAATAACACCCGAGTAACGCAAAGGCGCAAAGGGGGCAAAGTACGCAGAGAAAACGTTGTGTTTTGATGTTGTTTCACTTTGCGAACTTCGCGCCCTTTGCGCCTCTGCGTCAAAAATCCGGGTTATTCAAAGATCCCAAAAGCGGAGAAAAACTGGGCGCCGATTTTGGGACACTTTTCATCATTTTGGCCCCTTTGGAACTTGGAGCTTGTTTGGAACTTGTTTTTGTGATTTGAAGCTTAGCACCTAACCCCAGTTCCTCACTCCCGCCACCCGCGCCGTGATCAGCACCGCCACGGCCGCGAAGACCATGATCAGCGATACCGCCAGCGCGCCCGGCAGGTTGCCCGCCTGCATCTCAAGGAACACCGTCGTCGGCAGCACCTCGGTGTGCATCCGCGTCGACCCGGCGAATACCAATATGGGTCCGAACTCGCCGAGGGACCTTGCCCACGCCAGCGTCCCCGCCGTCAGCATCCCGCGCTTGGCCTGCGGCAGCGCGACGGCGAAAAACGCCTGACCCTGCGAGCAGCCCAGCGTCCGCGCCACCGCCTCCGGCCGCGGCGAGATCTGATCGAACGTCGCCCGCATCGTCCGCACCGCGAACGCGCACGCCACCATGAACTGCGCGAGGATCACGGCCGGCACCTCGAACACCACGTTGTCGCGCAGCCACTGCGACGGCTGCAACCGAAACAGAATCAGCAGGCTCAGCCCCACCACCAGCGGCGGCAGCACGATCGGGATATCGAGAATCGCATCGACCACCGCCTTGCCCCGGAAACTCGTCCGCGACATCACGTACCCCACCGGCACCGCGACCCACAGGGACAGCACCGTCGTGATGCTGCACGAGATCAGGCTCAGCCAGATCGAGTAGCGGATCTGCGGATTGTCGAGCGCCGCCCACAGCACGCCCGGCGTCGTGTACGTCGCGTCGGCAATCAACATCAGCGCGATCAGCAGCACGTACACGCCGCAGAGCACGGCGAGGCCGAGGTGAAAGAACAGATCGGAGCGGACGCGGTGCGGCGGCCCGGGGGCAGCATCCAATGCCTCTGCATTCTCACCTCTGCTCACCACAGCGTCCTTACTCCGTATTGCGTGAGCTTCACATCAGAGGTGACCAATATCGCGTCTTCCACGATGGACTGCGCAACGAGCAATCGATCAAAAGGATCGCGATGAAAGAGCGGGAGGCCGCCAACAGCCAGGACGTGGTCTAGCGTGATGGGGAGTAACCTCACTCCATTGGCGACCTGTCCCTGGACCACGTCCTTGATCGGGTCCATGGCGCCGAACTTTTGCAGCCGCTGCTTGATGACGATTTCCCACACGCTCGCCACACTCAGGAGAAGCGTGTTATCGCCGGCGCGAAGCGCCGCGTCGGCGGCCTGTGACAACATCTGCCGCGCACCATGCCACCAGACGAAGGCGTGTGTATCGAGAAGTAACTTCAAGACTCCCCCATCCAGAACTCATCGGGCAGCGGCTCGTCGAAATCAGGGGAAATCCATATCCGGCCCTGTCCCAGTCCCGCGATGCGCTCTTTCGGGGCTGCCGGGACCGCCGCCTCTAACGGCACGAGCTTCGCCACCGGTACGTCGTCGCGGGTAACGATGATCTCCTCACCCTTCGCGGCATCCGACAAGACCTGTGAAAGGCGCTGCGGCAGGTCATTGATGTTGATCATGGTGGACATGGGATGCTCCCGCCGACATGCAAAAGCCTAGCACGTACGGCCACCCACAAGCAACATCACCCGCTCCTCGATCACTAACACGCCCTCGAAGAGGTCAGAAGTCAGCTGTCAGAAGTCAGCTTCGGAGCCGAACGCGGCGATGTGGCCGGTCTTGCTGACCTCTGATCTCTGATCTCTGACTTCTCATACACGCTCTTAAAGGCCACTTCGGGTCGCTCACCGTGCACGAGGACGTGGCGGCTCGCTGCCTTCCCATACCCAGGTAAACCCCGCCTGCTCGAACCGCTGCCTCGACTGCGCCGCCGTGATCGCGTCGCGCAGCCGGGCCACGAGGCGCGGGTACTTCGTCTCCTTTGAGACGCCGATCGGCTGGATCGCCAGCGCCGCGGTGTGCGGGATCGGGATGACGGTGGCGCGGTTTTTCACGTGATTGCAGTTCGCCTCGTACACCACCACGGCATCGAGCTTCCCCGACTCGACGAGCTGCGCGACGAGGAAGTCGGCCGTCGGGGCGGTCGCCTTGGTGTTGGCCTTCACGCCTTCGTAAGCGCCGACGGCGATCAGCAGGTTCTTCGTCAGCGCCCCCAGCGCCGATTTTTCCTCATCGGCGACGCCGACCGAAACGCCCGGCTTCGCGAGGTCTTCGAGCGTGGCGATTTTTTTCGGGTTCGCCTTGGGCACCAGGATCACCATCCGCGTCTGCGACACGTTGCGAAAATCGACGAACAGGTCGGCGACATCCGGCGTGAACGACACGTCGCAGGCGAAATAGGCATCCGGGTGCTGGCCGGCTTTCATCATGCCGATCAGCACGCCGCAACCTTGGTATTCCTCGACGACGTGGACGCCCTCGCGGCGGCGGAAGTCGTCGATGGTCTGCCGAACCCCGACGCCGTTGAGACCGCCGGAGAACAGCGTGATCTTCGGCTCGAGGCTCCAAGGGTCGCCGGCACCGCCCGGAGCCGGCGCATAAAAGTGCTTCTCCATCACTTTCTGCCCGCGGTCCGGCGCGGCGAGGAATCGCGCCAACCGCAAGGCATCCGTCGGCCGCTTGCTCGACTTGAGAACCGCGGCGCTGATGATCGCTTTCGACTTTGCAAACTCGGCGATGTCGACACTGTCCAGGCCGAACTGCCGGGCCGTCGTATCCCAGATCACCCCCGCCGTCACCGCCCCCGTCTGCACGCTCAAGGCGACCTCCGTCACCGTCGGCTGCTCGACCTTCGCGGCCCGCTTGAGCTTCTCCCATCCCTCGGCGCCCAGCGCCTTCATCGCCGCCTTGGCGCTGGCCGTCTCGTCGTTGGGCAACGCGACCGTGATGTTCTCGTGAAACAGGTCGGCAAAACCGGCGACGCCCTTGGGGTTACGCCGGGCCACCGCGACCACCAGCCGCATCGAGCCGATGGGGATCACCTCGTCGATCAGGTTTTTCCTGCGGGCATCGGCGATGAACGTCTCATCCGCGGGGATGTAAAGATCGCCCTTGAGCGACTGCTCGATGGTCGCCAGCAGCGCCCCGCTGCTCTTGGCGTCGATGCGCAGGCCGATGCCCACCTCGTCCTCGAACAATCGACCGGCCTCTTCAATCGGCTCGCGCACCCCGGCGGCGACATACACATGCAGCGGCTCGCGCGGGTCGCCGGTCCGCGCCGGCCGCTTCATCGGGTTCCAGAGCAGCAGCCCGATCAGCCCGCCCAGCGCCACGAGCGATACCAGCGCCAGCATCGGCGCGGAGGAGATGAATCCGTGTTGGCGAAGGGTACGCGTCATGTCGGAGATTATTGGCGGAGCGGGAGGAAGGATACAGCGGATGAGGGGGTGAGGGGTTGAGCGGATTATCAGAGCCGGGTTCTGCGAACCCGGTCGGATTGCGAGGCTCAACGCCGAAGCAATCCGATTCGCGCGGCGGCTGTGGGACAGGCCGGCGGTCTCCCGCGCGAATCGGCTCGCCTTGCTGCGCGGCAGCGAGCCGACCGGGTTCGCAGAACCCGGCCCTGAAAAACAAGACCCGGCTCTGAAAGAAGACGGCGGCTCTGAAAAAAAGAAACGACCGCGGCATTCGCCGCGGTCGTCTGTGGATGTTCGCTTGAAGACGGTTCACTCGGTGAACTTGTCGTGCCCCTTCTTCTTCTGGTCGAGCAGCTTCTCGATGAGCTTCTCGGCCTCCTCGTTCTTGTTCTCGGTCAGGTTCTTCTCGAGTTCCTTGAAAGTGGCGATCAGCTCGGCCATCTGTTTCTTGTACTCGGCCACGAACTTGTCCTTCTCGGCGGCGGGCACGTCCTTGGCGGTGGCCGGGAGGAGTTCGACGCACTTGGCGGCGGCCTCGCCGGCCTTCTTGGCGAGCTCGGCCGACTCCTTATTTAGCTCCGCCTTCTTCACGTCCTTACGCAGCTTCTTCACCGCGCTGTTGATCACGGTCATCTGCTCGGTGAGCGGGCTTTCCTCCTCCGCGAGGGCGAAACCGGGCAAGGCCAAAGCGGCGAGGACGAAGAACAGGGGCAGCGACTTGCGAGACTTCATTGCTTTCTTTCCTTGGGTGACAAAACGTCGGGCGGGAGTCCATCTCCCGCTCCATTGGTACGGGACATTGTAGCCGGGGTTCGGATGGCTACGCCGCGTAAACTCCGGACTCTTCGCCTATATGAAAAAACATCCCCAAGCCGCCGTGAATGCTACATTTATGTAAAGTGGCGCGTCGATCGTGCAGGGCGAAACCCACAGCTCGATTCGTGCACAAATTGCGGGACCGGGACGGGAACGTTCATCAGAGCCGTAGCGCGTAAAGCGTGTGGAGGCCGGGCGCCGTCTACCTGGGGCCGTGGCGCCCGGATCGCGCTTCGCGTCTCGAATGGATGGGCGGCTACTTCACGGCGAGATAGGTGGTGATCGTCTCGGCATCAGGGGCCCGCACCGACATGCCCTCGGGGCCGACGCCGATCTGCGTGACCGACTTGGCGAGCTCGCCGTGCGAAATGAACTCGGCGATTTCCTTCGCGCCGGCCTTGAAGACCCACAGCCGGCCATCGACGACCTTGGTGGCGAAGCCGGGCTTGTCGTGGGGCGTGGCGGGCAGCGTGGCGGCGGGCTTCGCGGGTGCGGCGGCGGGCGCGGCGGGCGCCGGTTGGAGCGCGACGTAGGCATCAATGGTGGCGGCATCGGGAGCGCGGATCGTCATGCCCTCGGGGCCGACGCCGATCTGCGTGACCGACTTGGCGAGCTCGCCATGCGACACAAACTCGGCGATCTCCTTCGCGCCGGCCTTGAAGACCCAGAGCCGGCCATCGACGACCTTGGTGGCGAAGCCGGGCTTGTCGTGCGGCGTGGCGGGCAGCGTGGCGGCGGGCTTAACAGCAGCGGCCGTGGTCGCCGTCGTCGGGGCGGGCTTGCCTTCAGCAGCGGCGCGGGCGACTTTTTCCAGGTCGGCGAAGCTGGGGTCCACCGTCGAACTGACCGCGCCGGTGGCCGGCTTGGCAGACGTGGTGGTGGCGGCTGATTTTGTCGGCTCGGCCGGCTTCTGCGCCGCGGGCTTGGAGGAGGTGCCCGAGCATCCGCCCACCATCAGCGCCGCGCCCGTGAGCACAATGGTCATCATTTTGATTCGTTGCATGCGTGTCCCTTTCATAGAGGTTGCATTTGAAAGGATTCCAGTTGAACAGGGGCATGTGAGTGGAAGATGCGGCAAATGTGAGGTTCCGGTTTCGGGTGATGGCCCGACTGAAATGGGTGGCACGGGCAGGCCGCGGCTTTGCGCGGTTTGCCCGTGGCGGTCAACGCAGCACCCGCGAACACGGGCAAACCGCCCCGAGCGGCGGCCTGCCCGTGCCACCCAACTCAGAGCGATTCACTACCCGGCTTCGTTGCCGCCGGTCGCGATCAGCCGAACCGGCCGGTCACGTAGTCCTCCGTCTCCTTCAGGTGCGGCTTCTCGAACATGTCGCGGGTCGCCCCGTACTCGATCAGCCGGCCGAGGTACATGAACGCGCAGTAGTCGCTGGCCCGCGAGGCCTGCTGCATGTTGTGGGTCACGATGAGGATCGTGTACTCGCCCTTGAGCTCCTGGATCAGGTCCTCGATCTTGCCGGTGGCGATCGGGTCGAGCGCGGAGCAAGGCTCATCCATCAGCAGCACCTCCGGCTCGGCGGCGATGGCGCGGGCGATGCAGATGCGCTGCTGCTGGCCGCCCGACAGGCCGAGCGCGCTCTCGTGCAGCCGGTCCTTCACTTCGCTGAAGATCGCCGCCCCGCGCAGGCTCTTTTCGACGACCTCGTCGAGCAGCGCCTTGTTGCGCACGCCGTCGATGCGCAGCGGGTAGATGACGTTTTCGTAGATCGACATGGGGAACGGGTTGGACTTCTGGAACACCATGCCCATGCGTTTGCGGAGCTCGATGACGTCGACGCCGGGGTCGTAGATCGAGTCGCCGTTGAGCATCATGTCGCCCTCGATGCGGACGGAGTCGATGAGGTCGTTGAGGCGGTTGACGGAGCGCAGCAGCGTCGACTTGCCGCAACCGGAGGGGCCGATGAGGGCGGTGACTTTGCCGCGCGGGACGGACATGTCGATCGAGTGGAGGGCCTTGGCCTTGCCGTACCAGAGCTGGAAATCTTTCACATCGAGGACGTGCTGCTCGCGGGCGAGGGATTCGTGCGTCTCGCTCTCGACCTGCTCGCCGGCGGCGACCGCTTCGAGCCGGCCGCTGCGCTTGCTCATGGTGGCGGCCCCGCCGAGGGCGGCGGTGGAGACGAGGGGAGGCGTGAGGGTGTTGATGTTGGTCATGGGAAGGGTTCCGAGTTCCGAGTTCCGAGTTCCGAGTTTTGAGTTCCGTCATTACGAAGGTCCGCTCCTTTAACTCGAAACTCCGAACTCGGAACTCGCAACTCATTCAAAAGTGCCCCGTCACAAACTTGCGCCGCAGCCGGGTTCGCAGCGTGATCGCCGCGATGTTCAGGGCCCCGATGATCACGATCAGCAGCAGCGTCGTCGTGAACACCAGCGGCACCGCGGCCTTGCTGTTGGGGCTCTGGAAACCGACATCGTATATATGGAAGCCCAGGTGCATGAAGCTGCGCTGCGGGTGGATGAACGGAAAGCTCGCGTCGATCGGCAATTCCTGCGCCAGCTTCACGACGCCCACCAGCATCAGCGGAGCCACCTCGCCCGCCCCGCGCGCCATCGCCAGGATCGCGCCCGTCATGATGCCCGGCATCGCCCGCGGCAGCACGATGCGCTTGATCGTCTGCCACTTGCTCGCCCCGCAAGCGTACGACCCCTCGCGCATCGAGCTCGGCACCGCCGCCAGCGCTTCCTCCGTTGCCACGATCACCACCGGCAGCGTTAGCAGCGCCAGCGTCAGCGACGCCCACAGCAGCCCGCCCGTGCCGTACGTCGGCTTGTTGTCTTCGAGTTTCGCCCGGAAAAAACCGTCGAAAAACGGCGTGTACGCGATGAGCACCAGCCCGAGCACCGCGGCGCTGATCCACATCGCCACCGCCGCGTGGCCGAGCAACTTCTGATTGTTCCCCTGCCCGCGCACCTTCGTCGTCGCCGACTTGATCCCCACGATCACCGCCCC
>Ga0163150_10004668_pt1 | contig 18153 bp, 19 predicted proteins | sample OliLakLV19P2IB_FD_148628 | JGI IMG/M metagenome (GOLD analysis project Ga0163150, IMG submission 148628) | Freshwater microbial mat bacterial communities from Lake Vanda, McMurdo Dry Valleys, Antarctica - Oligotrophic Lake LV.19.P2.IB | ecosystem: Environmental > Aquatic > Freshwater > Lake >...
GTAGTATCCAGAAGATCATTGGCCAAAACTATTAGTATATTCTGTTACTAAATCAATCTCTTGAACACCTTTATAAACTTTCTCTCAGATAAATTTAGTTTTCTGTGAACCACGCTCATCTCCAAACCCAAACATATCAGTATCAGAGTTACCCTGATAAGGAGAATACGGCTTTCAATTTAAAACTTGGGCTTGACCATATAAAATAGAATCTGCTTGCAAAGTATATGCAATAGAATTCTTAATTCACCACCCCTCAGAGGGACCACATGTCGACCCAAAAGATAGACCAGAAGTCAAGAATCATCCAAGAAAACATATCAAAAGAAATCGTATATATTGTTTCATATATTTTTAAGCAAGTTCTGATTTCACTGCATTGATGATCATTTCCAGTGATTTCTTTGCATCATCTTCGAGTTTTCCAGAGGTTCGAATTGATTCGAGAATCGTATTCTCGGCATCAAGTGCAGAATAGAGTGTGTCTTCGAATTTTTTGATATCTTTGAGTGGAATAGAATCGAGAAATCCTTTTGTTCCTGCATAGAGTGTACAGACTTGTTTTTCCATGACCACTGGAGAATAGACATCTTGTTTGAGGAGCTCTACCATTCTCTGTCCTCGCTCGAGCTGGGCACGAGTTTCTGGATCGAGATCTGATGCAAATTGAGAAAATGCTTCGAGTTCTCGGAATTGAGCCAAGTCGAGCTTGAGTGTACCTGCCACTCCTTTCATCGCTTTTGTCTGGGCAGAACCTCACACACGAGACACTGAAAGACCAACATTAATTGCAGGCCTTACGCCCGAATTGAAAAGGTTGGTCGCGAGCATGATCTGACCATCAGTGATAGATATCACATTCGTTGGAATATACGCTGAGATATCACCTGCGAGTGTTTCAATAATTGGAAGTGCTGTCATAGATCCTGCACCCATAGCATCATTGAGCTTTGCAGCACGTTCAAGAAGTTTTGAGTGAAGGTAGAAGACATCACCAGGATAGGCTTCACGTCCTGGAGGACGTCTCAGGAGGAGAGACATTTCACGGTAGGCATTTGCGTGTTTAGAGAGATCATCATAGATAATCAGAGCGTGTTTGCCATTGAGCATGAAATACTCTGCCATAGCACATCCAGTATAGGGAGCGAGCCATTGCATCGCAGCAGGAGCCGAAGCACCCGCATTGACGATAATCGTATAATCCATAGCGCCTGCCTTCTTGAGTTCTTCTGAGATTCGGACGACCTTTGCATCTTTTTGACCAATTGCCACATAGACACAGATCATATTTTGACCTTTTTGATTGAGAATCGTATCGATAGCAATCTGAGTTTTACCCGTCTGACGATCACCGATAATGAGCTCACGCTGACCACGACCAATTGGCACCAGAGCATCAATAGCCTTGATACCTGTTTGGAGTGGTTCATGGACTGATTTTCGGCTCATAACCCCAGAAGCAACACGCTCCGTAGGATATTTCTCAAGAGACTTGATAGGACCACGTCCATCGAGAGGATTCCCGAGAGCATCGACGACGCGACCGATAAGAGCATTCCCGACTGGGACTTCCATCACACGACCAGTCGCTTTCACTGTTTCGCCTTCCTTGATAGATTTGAAGCCAGAGAGTACTACGACTCAGACTGAGAATTCTTCGAGATTGAGGGCGATACCGACGGCACCTGACTCAAACTCGACCATCTCGTTGTAGGCAACACCAGAGAGTCCATCAACTCGTGCCACACCATCTCATACAGAGACGACGGCACCAGTCTGTACTTTCTCAGGGGTCATATCCAGAGTTTGGATTTGTTTTTGAATGTCCGCAAGGACTGAATCGAATGAAATGGAGGTCATAAAAGGAAGTTTAAAGTTTTTAGTTTTTAGTTTTTAGTTTTTAGTTTTTTAATAGTTTTCTTTCAGGGTTTAATATCTTTTATCCGATTTTCATCTTCTTGCAATGGATCAATTCAATATTTATTTTCACCCTTTGTTCACTTCATAAAAACTAAAAACAATCAATAAAATGGGATAAGTTGAAGCCATCCTGTGTATCATAAATCATGTGAACGTTTTGTTTTAATATTAACAATTCATATAATAAAAAATATAAGAACACAAGTTGATAATACAGCAAGAATTGTACTTAATATATCCCCTAAATAAACAATCTTAGTCATACCTATACTTATAAGATCTAATATCAAAATTAATACAATCAGACGAATCCACCATCAAATAAATCAAGATCGTGAGATTCTTCATTCAATTGATAAGAATTGTTTTTTGAGTAATCAAATATACTTTTCTAACATAAATTAATTTTTAATTTGATTTAAACTCAGTTCTACCATTTCATCGCCATACATCATTCGTATACCTCACTCAAGTCGTGGATTTGTGGAAAGTGTGGGCATCGGTGCGTTTGGAAATGTTTTATGAAATATGGAGAGGAGGTATTTTTCTTCTGGTTTTTCTATTGGTTGTCCTGTGGTAATAATAGATTCTTTGAGACCATACTGGCTACGAGCAAAAAGCTTCTCAGCACGAGTGCGAGATATTTTGTGAAGTTTGCGAAAAATACTGATAGCTCGGACGAGCTTTCTGCGTTCTATCGGGTTTTCAAGATGCGGTATTTCAAGTTCCATAAGAAAGAGATTTCTAGTTTTTAACGACGTCTTCGAGATGCGCTTTCATGAAGTCCTGACGTGCCGTATTTGATTGCCCCAAGAGTTTCTTATTGAGCTCGACAGCAGCCGTCATCACACCTTCTTTCATTCGTTTTGAAAAGTGTTGTTCGAGGACAGTGATCTCACCTTCAGCACGCTCACGGATAATCCGTGCTTGTTCTGTGGACTGTTCAACAATATCGTCAGCTTTTTTCTGAGCATTTTTTGCAGCATTTTCACGCATTTCAAATGCTTTTTTATGCGCTTCTGAGATGAGTTCATTCGCTTCTTTTTCTGCTTGAGAACGGATATTGGCTACTGTTTCATGCACAGAAGCGATTTCCTTTTGGTCTGCCTCAGTCTTTTCTACGAGTTTGAGATAAGGGTCAAAGAGAAATTTCTTGAGAACAAAAAGTACCACACCCAGGTTTATCACCTGAATCAGCATTGATCAAAAATTAAAAGCGTCCATAGCGTTGAGTTTAATACGTTGTATATGTTTTTTAATAAGGTCAGGAAACATGTAAAAATCCTTCATTTTGTGGTTTGAACTGTGTGTTCTTCGAAGAAACTACTTCACAAACGCGACAACGAATGCGAGGACAACCGCTACGATACCGAGACCTTCTGCGAAGACCATAGGAAGCAATGTTGCTGATTTGATGTCAGCCGCAGCGCTAGGATTTCGTCCAATAGCAGCAGCAGCAGAGTAACCAATAAGACCAATAGCAAGAGCAGAAACGCCGACAGCAAGAGCTATACCGAGAACATCAATACCGTGACCAACATTAGCAACGGTTGTTGCAGTTTCTGAAGCTACTTCAGCGAGAACCGCAAGAGGAGCAAGGAGAGAAAGAAGAGCAAGCTTTTTCATAAAATAAGGGTTAAAAATAAAAGGCTTGTGATATAATTAGTGAGCTGCGTGCTCAGAGGCTTCTGCAAAATACATAGAGACAAGGAGTGAGAAGACCATTGCCTGGATAAATCCTACAAACATTTCCAGGAAATAAAATGGTATCACCATTAGGCTGCCAATAGGAATAGATCCAATACTGATAAGTCCACTCAGCCATATCATGACTCAGATCAATACAACTCATGCAAATATATTTCCGAAGAGACGAAGAGAAAGTGCCAGCACGCGGACCCCTTCTCCAACGAGATGAAGCCATCCTACAACTACGCTAATACATTTTTCTATGAATGAATGACCCTGAAAATGAAAGAGAAAGTGTCCAATATATCAGAAAAATCCTCTATATCGTACCATAATAATATGTGAGATAAGTACCATCAGTGCTGCCATGCCCAGCGTTGTATTGATATCAGCATTGATAGGTCGGAGATAATCATGCCAGCTCGCTGGAGAAAATGCGAGAATCCAATCAAGTCAGAGACTGTAGAGGTTTGCCCCGAGAATATAGAGAAATGTACCCCCTACAAACCAGAGAGTTTTAGAGAGCGGTAAGTTGTGTCACAGAAGTGGTCCGAAAAAAAATTTTAGCTGTTTCACAATCAGAAATCCTGTTGTATAGACAAATCATTCTTTCTTTGATACAGCGAATCTCAAGATAATGCCCAGAATAATCACAATGCCCACAAAAATCCACGTCGAAAGAACGGTATTTGTCACAGAACTCAAAAAACCCTCTGTACCAAAAGCGGCATGAGGTGCAAGGTTGAGAACATGTGGTCATACAGCAGACATAATGGGAGGATTATAGATACAATTTAAAAAATGCAAGAACTATAATTCTGCATTTTTTTTCTTTTGTACAGGGATCAAAAATAATCCCCTTCTATACGCTATCCGAGATGTATAAATCGAGTTTTTTCAGCTTCAAATTCCACTGACTTTATCGTCGTTGTTTGGCTGGCCTCAACTAGTTGTCCAAGTTTTGCCAAAAGCTCACTTGTTTGTGAACCGTAGGGTACCGCTACAGCAACTTCCCATGTTTCAAGTGTCTTCCAGAGACCTTCGTGTGCTGGGAAAATGACCATATCTTTGTTATTGACATCTCTCAATACTTCAAGTGATTCAGCGGTAGTCGTCGTAGGAAGATAGATAATTGTCTTACCCTCAATAGTCAGAATCCATATAAGTCCGCCCTTTACTTCACGGACTTCGACGAAAATCAGATTACGTTCGTATTCACCAGGGAAATCGATCACATAATCATTGAGAAGAACTGCTGTTTCACACAAAGAAATACGAGCCCCTCATTCAGTGATATCAATATGAGAGTCTTTTTGACCAAGTGATATCTGCATAAGAAAAAAGTGAAAAATAAATATCGCAATAGTAGAGCGGAGTATAGTGACAGAAGCAAAAGTTGCAAGCAGGATTTTTTTTACTCTGTAACGCCGAAAAGCTAAAAAAAGATTTGAGAGATATTCCGAGAAGTGTGCGAAAGCGAAGTAATTTTTGTGAAAAGCGAGTACCGAAACGAAATGTACACGCTAGTACTTTGAGAGAGGAACAGAGCTTTGAACGAAAAAGACGAGTTTTTTCACACTTCCTCAATTTTACATAAAATCCTTATTAGCTTCCACTATATCGTGAATATTTGGTTTCATTTTGACCTTTTTGAGTTCTTCTGGAGAAAGCCAGACAAATCCTACAAATCGCTCTTCACGTTGTACGTAGGGCTTCTTGGAACCTGAATATTCCACAAGATAGAGATGAACATCTTTATTGATTGTTGGGCTTCCGGTCTTATGTCGAGCCGTGAAAGAAAACGAAATCGTTTTAATAAATTTTTTGATCTTCAAGAGTGGCTCTTCGAGACCGGTTTCTTCGACGATTTCACGAATTGCGGCATCAGCTGGGGGTTCATCCTCCAACATATGTCATTTTGGGAGTGTATAGACGATACTGCCCCCAGAGTTTTTCCATTTGAGCAAAAGTACTTCAACGAGTCCACCATGTTTGCGATAGACAATCCCCCCAGCACTTTGCTCAAACATATGTGACATACGACATAGTGTATGATTTTTTGGATAATATACAAATCGAGCAATGAAAACATACATGTCTAGTTGACACAGAGAAAAAATAGAGACAATACGTAGTATATACTTAGTTTATCCCTATGTGACGCTGACCCGTTCTCGCTCATAAAAAGGCTGCTTCTGCCGTACAAAAATGAAAAGTGTACGGTATGCACAGTAAACTCATCGCTCTCGCAGCTCGTTGAGGGCCCAACCCTCAAGAAAATCCCTCTCTTTATACTGCTATTGAAAAGGCGAAAAAAGAGAGCGTGCCTAAAGATGTCATCGATAAAGCTATTCGTCGTGGGTCTGGTCTCGATAAAGATGCTGCGGATATCGAGGATATTACGTATGAGGGATACGGGGCGGCCGGGACAGCTGTTATCGTCCGAACTCTCACAGATAATCGAAATCGTACTGCGAGCAGTATGCGATCCTATTTTAGTCGAAATGGCGGTAATCTCGGAGAGACAGGATCTCTCTCAAGCCATATGTTCAAGTATCGTGGCGTTATTTCAGTGAATTCAGGAGATATTACCGATGATATCATTATCGAATCTGGGGCAGATGACTATACGAATATAGGCGTAGAAACACAGCTTATCGTGCTCAAAGAAAGCTTCGCAGCCGTGCTCGAATTTCTCACAACAAAAAATATTAGCGTGAATGCAAGTGGATTCGAATACCTCCCTACTCTCGAGAATGAAATTACCGATTTTGACCAGTGAGTGAAGGTGATGAAACTCCTCAGTGACCTCGATGATGACGATGATATAGAAAAAGTTTGGACAAATGGGGTATTTGATGATATACTACGTGAGAAAATTGAGACCTTTATTACATCTCACACATTTCGTTCATAACTTTTTTTTATGGCTGAAGATACTACACAATGAGCACAAGCAGGCGGAACAACAGGAGATGATGCTACATTTGATCCTGTTGCCGCTGAAGCATTTTTCAAGGACCTCATAGCACGATATACGACAGATGATAATCAGATTATCCTCGATCTGGTCTCATTTCATCCTCTCACACAATTTGAAGAAAAAGACTTTGTTGACCTCCTCGAGCACTCTCTTTCCCTCTCAGTTTCAGAAAAAAAGCGAGTCGTCGATGCGGTTCCAACTCTGTCTCAGTATCAAATTGATGAGCTCACAAAAGTATTCAGCGAAGAGCGAGAAGAATTCCGAAAACTGATGCCAAAAGAAGCTGAAACTATCAAAAAACTTGTCTCCGATAAAAGAGCCGAATGGAAACAACTCAAACAAATCTATATCGATGAGCTAAAGAATCGTCAAAAATCTAATGAAGATCAAAATAAAATTGATGATTTGAAAAAATCATTAGGATTGGAGGATGAACCAGCCGCATAATTGAAAAAAACATAACGTATTAATCGCACCACACTGATGAACATTGGTATCTTGCTTTATGAAAGATGTCGCTCACAGTCCAAAAAATATAACCGTCTCTGAATCTCAAGCAATCGATATATACAATATCGCAACAGGTGCCTATAGTCCGCTTACATGATTTGTAAAAGAAAAAGACTATTATAGCTCATTGCAGGAGGGGAAGCTCACAAATGGCGCTTTATGGCCTATACCGATTTTTCTCGATATAGATGCAGAGAAAAAAGAACAATTAGAAAAAATAGATGGCTCAATTGTTGAAATATTTGATACGAAAGGGATACATATAGCTTCTCTGTCTGAGATTGAAATATATCCTTTTGATACAGCAATTTTTTGTGAACAAGTTTTCTGAACACACGATGATAATCATCCAGGAGTACAAGCAATCAAAAAAAAATGAACCTTCCTCATAGGCGGAACACTACAAGTAAAAATGGATTGGAAAATTATTTTTAGTGATGTAGAAACAGAATATATTGTCACTCCAGAACAAACTAGAGAACTCTTTCTCGAAAAGTGACTCTATAAAATTGTCGGTTTCCAAACAAGAAATGTACCCCATAGATGACATGAATATATACAAAAATGTGCCCTGGAACAGACTGATGCTCTCCTGATTCATCCAGTTATAGGAGAGAAGAAATCAGGGGATTTCCAAAATCATATCATATTGAAATCATACAAAATATTAGCACAAAAATACTATAATCCTGCGAGAGTATTCATACTCTGTTTACCATGGGTCATGAAATATGCAGGGCCAAAAGAAGCAATAATCCACGCAATTATACGTCAAAACTTTTGATGCTCTCATTTTATTGTTTGAAGAGATCATGCTGGAGTATGAGACTATTATGGGACCTACGATGCACAAAAAATATTCCATTCTATTCCCAAAAATGAACTCGCGATAGAAATCCTCTGCTATGAAAATGCATCATATTGTCCTCAGGTAAAATGAGTGGTAACTGATAAAACATCACCTTCAAAAAGCTCTGAAAGAATATTTATCTCTGGGACTAAATTCCGAAATATGATCACACAAGGTATCAGACCGCCTGAGGAATTTATTCGTTCAGAAATTACAGAATATTTACTTTCTGAAAAGGATATTTTTATTGATTAATTCACCGCTATGAAAACACCTCTCGATGGATTTGTACTCTGGTTTACATGACTTGCTTGTTCTGGCAAATCAACCACTGCAGATCTTGTATACCAACTCCTACACGAACGAGGATACAAACATATACAAAGATTAGATGGAGATGATGTCAGACAGCATCTCTGCAAAGATCTATGATTCTCACAAGAAGACCGAGTAAAAAATCTTGAAAGAGTTAGTTTTGTCGCAGAATTACTCTCCAAAAATGGAGCATGAGTAATAGCGACATTTATTAGTCCTTTTGAAAAAGAGAGAAAAAATATAAGAAATAAAGTTAAAAATTATATAGAAGTATTCGTAGATACTCCTCTAGAAATATGTGAAAAAAGAGACGTGAAGGGTATGTATGGTAAAGCGAGAAGTGGTATTATACAAGAGTTTACTGGTGTGTCTTCCCCATATGAAATACCACTCAATCCTGATATTATTATTACAACTGACAGCCCGCTAGAGGAAAATTGTGAAAAAATATTAGCCTACTTAGTAGCAAAAAAATATATAGTATAGAAATTGCTCTCCACTCTCGAAATATGACAGCACACACTAAAAACAAATATTGTTCTATAAAAAATCACTATACTCAAACCATGCCACTTATCAGTAGTGAGAAACTCACGCAAATACACTCCGCCCTTCAAAAAATTCACACACAAGAAACAGTGAGGAAGTATTATATTCAAACGTTTGGCTGTCAGATGAATTATGCTGATAGTGAAAAAATCCACATGCTCCTCTCTCAAGCAGGACTGATACAGGTAGAGGACAGGGACGAAGCAGATATTGTGATCTTTAATACGTGTTCTGTTCGTCAAAAATCAGAAGATAAAGTATTTAGCTATATTGAGGAAATCCAGAAAACACGAGCAATAACAGGTAAAAATATTATTATCGGTATGACAGGGTGTATGACACGTAAAACAGGCATCAATAAAAAATATTATTCCTATCAGGGACGACAAAATACGACAAAAATTGAACTCATACACCTCGATGGCCAATCAGACCAAGGATCAAATATATCTCTTTTTAACTCCGATGACGAGCTCTTTATTCGGAGCGAAAATATTGATTTTATTGTACGTATCGAAGAAATTGGTGTCTTAACGACAATTTTATCTCTGATATATCAGGAAGATATCGGTCAAGATGATTCCTTCCAATCCTATCTCCGCATAAAACAAGAGAGAGAATCAAACGGAAGTGCAAATATCATCGTCCAAACAGGCTGTGATAATTACTGCACATTTTGTATCGTGCCGTATACGCGTGGAAAAGAAGTCTCACGCCCACTCACGGAAATCGTCGAAGAAGTACGAGATGCTGTGAAACACTGAGCAAAAGAAGTCACATTGCTCGGACAAAATGTGAATAGTTATGGCAAAGAAACACGAAAGAATTTCTGGAATCCAGAAGAGCTCACATGGGGATCTGCTGGTGTCAGAACACCTTTTCGTGAACTTCTCGAAGCACTCAATGAAATAGACTGACTCGATAGAGTCAGATTTACCTCATCTAATCCACATGATATGACACGTGATATCCTGGATGCACATTTTGATCTCCCTAAATGCTGTCACTATATGCATTTTGCACTCCAGTCGTGAGACAATGAGATCCTAAAGAAAATGAATCGAAAACACACGTATGAAGATTTCAAAACCATGGTGTATTATCTCCGTTCTCGTGATCCGTTTTTTGGTATTTCTACAGATATTATTCTGTGATTTCCCGGAGAAACTGATACACAATTTGAAAACACTCTACGAGCATTTCAGGAATGCCAATTTGATTTCGCCTATATTGCTCGTTATTCCCAGAGAAAAGTCACCTATGCTGCCAAAATGCCCTGACAGATTTCTGGCGACATCAAAGCAAAACGATGGGACGAGCTCAACATCCTGATGTATCAGATAGTGCAAGAGAGAAATCGTATGATGATCGGCCAAGAAGAAGTAATAATGGTATCAAAAATCAATGATGAAGATGGTACTATTTCTGGAAGAACTAGGAACTTCCGAGAAGTATTTGCTCCAAAGAATGAATCTATTAGAATAGGGGAACTTATCCCGGTCAAAATAAGTGATATTGACCGATGGGTACTCCGTGGGAATTATCTCTAGAAATATGGCCTATCATCATCTCAATACAATTACGGTCTTTCCAGACCGACTCAAACACAATCTCGGAACACTCCAAAAGATTTCCAACATACCATGTATTCCTGTCGTCAAAAGCAATGCCTATGGTCATGGACTGAAATTGCTCGCAAAAATATGGAATACTTATGATTCTCCTTTTGTCTGTGTGGATTCACTCTTTGAGGCCTATGAGCTGCAGAAATATGGTTACAAAAAAGATATTCTCATTATGGGGTTTGTCGACTCTCGCGACATTCCTCGATGGAAACACAAATTTCATTATGCTTGCTCGGAAATATCCTACGCTCTCACAATAACGGCACGGTGTAAAAAAGCGAAATTGCATCTTTTCCTCGACACGGGGATGCATCGCGAAGGTATCGAAACTGTAGATAAACAAGATATTGAAACACTTACAATTATCCCCAAAAACATAGTTGGTGTGATGACACATCTTGCGGCTGCCGATAATCCCGAGGCATCCCAAAAACAAATTAATGGTTTCCAAAAACAAATTAAACAACTCGGACATCACAATATTACACCGAAGTTCCAACATATTTTTGCTTCTGGATGAGTTATCTGACTCACAACATATACTTGAAACTGTGGAAATATAGCACGAACAGGCATTGCTTATTATGGCTATGGTCACCCAGAACTTTTGCCAGCGCTCCGATGTCATACGAGATTGATGCAGATGAAACATTTGAAAAAAGGCGAATCCGCAGGCTATGATGGTACTTTCACAGCCAAAAAAGATATGATTATTGGTATACTCCCGATAGGGTACAACGATGGTCTTGATAGACGTTTTTCAAATAAGTGAACTCTTATGATACGCGATACACTCTGTGCAATACTAGGACGAGTATCGATGAATATAACGATTATTGATATTTCCCTTGTGAAAAATCCTACTATTGGTGAAGAAGTCGTATTTATCAGTGAAGAATCCTCTTCGCCAGTCAGTCTCGAAAAACAAGCAAAAGCTATCGATGTTATCCCCTATGATTTACTCGTTCACCTTAACAAGGAAATGTATCGGAAAATAGGATAATTTACTTTTATTATGAATAGAGTATAATACTGGTATGACTCATAATACATCTCATTTTATACCAGATACACCAGATATTACCCCAGAAGGAGTAATAACCGATATGATACGTGATGGTATTGGAGAAGTCCTGTGAGCTCACAGAAACATTTTATATATACAACACAGGCAAGTAAAAGTATATTTCATAGAAGACTGGGGAGTCTATATATGGTCCGACCAGCGATGACGAGAAAATAGTATCTTTATTTCACCAGAATACACTGGATGAAATCATAAAATAAGCTGGTATAGAAACAGAAAATCGGTTATTGAAACTATGATAAAAATTCCAAATGCACGAGATTTTATCGAACGATGTGTTCTGAAAGATGTAACTCCTGAAACCATTAATTAGATACTACTATGAACGAGCGTTCTTTGATGCATTCTTTCTCCTTCAGGCATAGCGTTGCAATTCGATGTTTCTGATTATTTCGGAGTATTCGGCTGGTAGCCCTCTGTAATTCTCGAGCTATGGGTGAGCATTCAGAAAACTCTGATATCGATCTCTTCATCATAGCCAGGTCTGGACAATTATGGACAGTACGTTATATTGTCACTCTTATTACTGCCCTTCTCGGTGTACGAAGACAAAACACCCACGGTCTGACAAAATGAAGTGCGACATATATCAAAAGGACAAAAAACAAATTTTGTCTGTCATTTTTTATCACGGAGGATACTATGAACCTAGATAGTATTCGAATCAAAAATGATCTCTATCTAGATAAATGGATACAAACCTTAGTGCCCCTTATGAATAAAAATGAGACCCTGGAACGATTTTGGGAAGCAAACATTGAACAAAAGAATAAAGCACAAAGAATAAAGCACAAAGAAGGAATAGGTATAAAATCCTCCTTTCGCCACGGAGAATCTGCGATTTTTCTGTGAGTTTTTGAGCATATAATTCGTAAATTATGGTACTCAAAAACTCTACATAGCTATGAAAAACTCTGAAAACCATGGGGAGTAGTGATATCGGACACTATGCTCAAGTTCCACGATAATGATCAGAGAAAAGAGTATAGAAATTTGCAAAATTAAAAAAATATGTGATAATATGAATATGGTAAACATTGACACCCACATACCTGATGATTTTAGGAAAATAATTGAAAGCTATAATCCTGATTTCCCAAAGATTATATTTGAAATACTCGCCCCTGAAGATGAAGAAAAAATTGAAGAAATATGTGAATGAATCATATGTATCCAAGAAAATTTTTGAAAAGATTTTGATTTTCAAAGTATTTCAACTTGGTTTGAAAGTCCAAATTTTGATATTCAAGAACTTGTTGATTTTATATGACAGTATGGATTAAAGAGGTTTACCCTTCTAAAAACAGAAATAACAAAGCTTTTTGAGATTTCAGAAGGTAAAATGAGTCTTGCGGATATTTATAAAGAATGATACGAACCGGAAGATATCATTTCTGGTATGCTAGGATCATTATCGCATGGAAGGAAGACCTATCCTGTATCGTACAAAGATGTCATTCGTGATATTGTGAAAAAAACTGGCGTTATCACGCTTGGACATGGAGAACAATGAATGTTTCGACAGATTCTAGGGCATAGAAATGGTACTCTGGGCTACAAGACATACCACTATGATCAAAAAAAAATTTTAAAGAGAGAGTTTGAAGCTCAAAGAAGAAGCTACGCGATGATACTCGATGCAAAAAATGATAGAATCTTACCAGAATATATCTACCCGATTAATGTTGTGGGAAATCTCGATAGAGCAATAGCAAGAAATAAGCTTTGAAAGGAAGTTGTACAAGATGCTATAACGCTCGAAGAATTACAAGACCTCAATAAATTACGCGGGAAACAGGGCTGAGATCATCCAAAAATCAAGAATTTCCTCAAGGCTCTCAAAGATCAACTAAAAAAGATAGGAATCAATCCTTATGATACTGACACGGCGAAAAATGTCATGGTATGAGAACAAACCTGAAAAAAAATAATTCAATTTTGTCTGGAAAATAACGATATTGAGCTTGATGAGACCGATGCAGTATATCCAAATATTGACCCTGCAAATTGGGAATTTTTTGAAGTATAATTGATTTTTAGTGTTTCGGAGTATGATAGTTGTATGCGCCGAGAGCTTATTATCATAGATGGTTTCAATCTGATTTTTCGGGTATTTTATGCAGTACCTGGCATGCACACAAAAGATGGGAAACCAGTCAATGCACTCTTTGGATATACACGTGCTTTGATGAAGCTCTTACAAAGCGAAGCTGCCTATATCGTGATTGCATTTGATAGTGGCGGAGAAACATTTCGTAGTGAGGTAGATGCAAATTACAAGGCTCACCGTGATGGAATGCCCTCAGATCTGATGAGCCAAATGGATCCTATTTTCGAAGTCACTAATTTACTCCAAATACCCTGGATGACGGCTCCAGGTTTTGAAGCGGATGATATCATCGGTACGCTCGTCAAAAAATACGAGAAAACTATGGAAAAAATACAGATAGTTTCCTCTGATAAAGACCTCTTTCAATTTGTGGGGGGAAATACCTATGTCTACGATGCTATGAAAGGGATGGAATATGGGCTCGATGAGGCAGTCAAAAAATTCGAAGTACAACCCTCACAAATCGTCGACTATCTCGCGCTCATAGGTGATGCCTCTGACAATATTCCTGGAGTACGATGAATAGGGCCCAAAACAGCCATCAAGCTCCTAAATGACTACAAAACACTGGATGCTATTCTAGAAAATCTAGATAAAATTTCCCCGAAACTCCAAGCCATGATCGGTGATGGTGATAGTGCGAAAAAAAGTCAGTTTCTAGCAACAATCCGAACAGATGTACCGCTCTCAGTAGAAATGGTAGACCTCGCTCGGGAACATTCAAATATTACCTACACTCCGGAACTTGTAGATTTTTTGAAACAGTATGAATTTCGATCCCTCCTTCCGAACCATCACGAATGAAATCATGAGATATTCACCCCGAAAACACCATCGACTATAATCGATGCAACCATCGCAAAGACTCTTTTGGAACGAATCAAAAATGATGAACCTTATGCCTTTGTCACAAGAGGATCAAAAAAGCTAGAACACTATAGTATCGCATTTTCTGTTGATGAATCTTTCACAGGAACACTCTCGTCAACTACAGAAACAGAACTCCTACAAGGCATCATCGAAGCCCCTCATGCTCTCACGACCTATGATTGGAAGAATTCTATTCGAAGAATACTCTTCGCACTGAAAAAATAATAAATCTATAACAGACCATACTTTCAGAAAGGGCAATATTCTTGGAAAAGAAAATACTCTCGAGAACTTGCGCGGGAAATAAATATCTGGTAGGATAGCCCATATGACACCTATTTCCACTCTTTCTGTTCCTTCTCCTACTCGAGAAAAAAAGGCATCTTCTCGCTTTACCAATCACAAAATCTCCACGGAGAAAAAAAGTGAAAAGCAAAAACCATTCTTCCCAAAAGATATTCGTCCAGGGACACTGATTGTCGTAGAATGACAAGACGGAAGCGGTAAATCAACGCAAGTCAGAATTCTCCAGAAACTTCTTGAATCAAATGGATTTTTTGTTCATTTCACGGAATGGAATAGTAATTTGAAGATAAAACCGCTGACAAAAACACTCAAAAAACAAGACCTCAAACTCCCGGCCACAGTCTTTGATATGGTGCATGCGGCTGACCTCATGGAGCGATATGTCTCTGAGATACAAGGAATGCTCAAAGCAGGTATTATCGTCCTCGCTGACCGATATATCTACACAGCCCTGGCTCGTGGGTACGCACGATGACTAGAGATAGAGGATGTTCGCCCATTTTATGATAGTTATTTCCCTGTGCCAGATATGACGTTTTATTTCCGTCTTCCTGTAGAAGCTGGCATGAAGCGAGCTGCAGGCCGTAATGACCTCAAACACTATGAAGCAGGAATGGATATGCAATTTTCAGAAAACATCCTCCACAACTTCCATGCATTTCAGACACGTGTCGTCGATGCATATGATAGTCTCTCTGATTCAGAAAATATGTACGTTATTGATGCGATCAGGACAGTCTGTGATACAACACCAGAAATGCGGGAAAAGGTCAGTGAGTATTTTACAAAAAAATACGGAACATCTCTGAGCTCAGGTCTTTAAAAAAATTATTTCCTCCCTATGAAACCAAATTTCTCTCGCATTTCTGATTTTCCTGGCAAGTTGATTATCCTCGAAGGTGCTGATGGCAGCGGTAAGTCCACTCAGGCAAAAAAACTCAAAAAAATGCTGATGGCACAAGGGCAAATTGCTGTGATTTCAACCTGGAAAGACGCACCATTTTTCAGAGAATATTTCGTAGAACATGAAACAAAAAAACCAGGAGAAGGCATCACCCCAGAAGCTCATCTCCTTTTACAAGTAGCGGATTTCCTCTATCAAATCGAGCGAAAAGTCGTCCCAAATCTTCTCAAAGGACATACCGTCATCATGGACCGAGCATTTCCTACTATTGTCATCCGTGGTCTCTCTCTGGGGCACACCCTTGATCAGCTGGAAAATGGTCTCCTCTGGTTCAAAAATACCATTTATCGCGATTTATTTGCCAAGGCTACAACTGTCTATCTCGATGTATCTGCCCCAAAGACACTCGAAAGAATCAAAAAACGATCAAAAAAAGAAGATGAAGGCGAAGGGACACTCCTCTCATTTCAAATGATTAATAATCTCAAATATTTACCGGATGGCGAAAAACTCACAAAAAAGGCGAAACGCCGTCTCGTAGAAAAACTCCAAGAAACCTACATTACCTCGTACGGTCACTATTTTAGTCATCACAATGGTGTAAAAATCGATGCCAATCAAAATGCTGAAGCAGTCTTTAACGAAATCTGGACAAAACTTGCTCCTGTGGAACCAAAAAAACCAGCTCCAAAATTTCAAGTTTCTCGTTTGAAAAAAGGGAAATAAGTAACTACGTCATTCTCGTACGCCGACACGAGAATCCATGTCAACTAGCAATTCAATATAAAATAAGAAACAAATATCTTAACCTGGATCCTCGGATCTGCTTTTTCCCTGCTACGCAATAGAAAATTTGTCCGAGGATGACCGAAATGCTATTATATTTCTGTTGAAAAAGAAAAAATACTGATACACTCAACAGTATCAGGATGTGGCGCAGTTGGTAGCGCACAAGGCTGGGGGTCTTGGGGCCGTGGGTTCGAGTCCCGCCATCCTGACCATTTTGTTTTATTATGGCGAGGGAGAGAATCGAGTACCGAGAAGTGACCCAAGTCGCTGCGAATACGAGAGATTCGGTGCCTGACGGAGAAGGTCGAGGTCCATCATTCTAACCATTTGTACAGAAAGCATTCTTATTAGGTTTTTTATTCTTCTCGAATATGATGATCATATCTGTAATAAATATTCTATCTCTTAGTAGCTCCTTAATTCTCCTCCATGCAATTCTCCGAACTTAAACTGATACCGCCCATCCTCGAAGCACTCAAAACAGAAGGCTACACGACACCAACGCCTATCCAGGCAAAAGCTATTCCTCTCATTCTCCAGCATCGAGACCTCCTCGGTGTCGCTCAAACTGGAACGGGTAAAACCGCTGCTTTTGCGATTCCTATTCTTCAACTTCTGACTGAAGACAAAAATCTCACACCAGGGAAAAGAATGATCCGAAGTCTGATTTTGACGCCAACGCGTGAACTCGCTATCCAAATTGCCGAAAGTTTTGGCAATTATGGGAGAAATACTCGGCTCAAATATACGGTTATTTTTTGAGGAGTAAACCAACATAGCCAAGTACAGACATTACAACAAGGTATCGATGTCCTCATTGCGACACCCGGACGCCTCCTCGATCTCATGAATCAAGGCTTCATAGACCTCCGATATATTCGATTTTTTGTCCTCGATGAAGCAGATCGTATGCTCGATATGGGGTTTGTCCATGATGTCAAAAAAGTCATAGCAAAGCTCCCCACAAAGAGACAATCACTTTTTTTCTCTGCGACAATGCCACCAGCGATTGTCGAGCTCTCAAAGAGTATCCTGACCGACCCCGCTCGCGTCGAAGTCACCCCTGTTTCGAGTACCGCGGATACTGTCAACCAGGTTGTCTACTTTGTCGACAAAGATAACAAGAAGCATCTTCTTATGGAAGTCTTAAAGGATAAAAACATCGAGCGAATTCTTGTCTTTACTCGGACAAAACATGGTGCTGACAAGGTCGTCAAAGAACTCATAAAATGGGGCATCAATGCTCAGGCAATTCACGGAAATAAGACACAAAATGCACGACAGACAGCCCTGAAAAACTTCAAAAACAAAACGACTCGTGTCCTCGTGGCGACAGATATCGCCGCTCGGGGTATCGACATCGATGAGCTCACGCACGTGGTGAATTTTGAATTGCCAAATGTCCCAGAGTCCTATGTCCACCGTATCGGTCGTACAGGACGTGCTGGAGCAAGTGGTATCGCTATTGCCTTCTGTGATGCAGAAGAAAAGGAATACCTCCGTGATATCCAGAAACTGATCGGGAAACAAATCCCTGTCATCGACGATCACCCCTATCCGCTGAAGAATCATACTGTCGTGAAAGCACCTCCTCGCCCACCCCGCGCACCGAGAACCGAACGCGCGAAAAGACCACCTACTAAACC
>Ga0163150_10004670_pt1 | contig 18152 bp, 12 predicted proteins | sample OliLakLV19P2IB_FD_148628 | JGI IMG/M metagenome (GOLD analysis project Ga0163150, IMG submission 148628) | Freshwater microbial mat bacterial communities from Lake Vanda, McMurdo Dry Valleys, Antarctica - Oligotrophic Lake LV.19.P2.IB | ecosystem: Environmental > Aquatic > Freshwater > Lake >...
TCTTGAACAAAGTCTTAGAAACTGGCGGGGCAGACAAGCACTGCTTCACTCACTCGGATCAACACCTCTCCCGCCACTTCCTGCCCTTAAAGCATCACGCCCCGAAGTTTCTAATCCTAGATTTGTTATCCTTTATATGTTATCCCTTGGGTGGTGTAAGTGGCTTTGGTGCTTGCTCGGTGGGTTGAGCAACTTCGTTTTTGCTCGTTTCTGGGAGCAGTTTCACGATCAAGTATTGTTTACTTCCTGTCCCGATAACGCTGAGGTCAGCTTTTGCTTTCTTAAATATGTCGCATGTAAACTCAAATTTATGTTGACCACTTGGTAGAACAAAAACGGGCTTGATACCGCCGTGCCCTGTCATCGAGTGTCCAACGAATTCACCGTCAATTGAAATTGAAATCGGATGTATAGATTCTATCGGTAGTACCATGTCACCGACCACAGCCCGAGGAACGACTCTCGCTTGAGCAACACCTTCGCCTATGCCGCCCCCCATGCCTCCCATGTCGGGCATCTCATAGGGAACAACAAACAAGATATGGACCGTTGAATGATCGTTCGGAACTGGAGTATCCGCGCGAACGAAACTTGACGCAAACAATGTTGCGACGACGGCAAGCTTTTTTACAAACATGGTATTAAGTTCGGTCGGTAGGAGTTTGGAATTGTTGAGGCACTGCGTTTTAAGGGATAACGACAATGTTCATTCGGTCGCGGCAGTTGACGTCGATATATGGATCGCCATCGACCGCGACTCGGATGGAACATTTTGTTGTCGGGGTCCTCGGTTGGAAGCTCGGACGGCGAGTATCGCCAAGAGACCCTGTTTGTTTATCCCAACAGTTTAGGATGTCGGAAGTGTAAATGCAATCATGTTCGGTCTAGAATCGCGTTGAGTATCGAATCGCATGTGCCGATGCATTGATCCCGGTTTCAGTCGCCGTCAACGTGATGCAATCCAGTTGCGATGGATAGCGTTCCGTTTGCATCGCAGGTGTCTACGGAGTCGAGGATGGAACCGCGAATCTAACAACAACGCCATATCAAGGACCGGTTCGCGGTTCCATTCTCGACGGAGGAAGCGTCGGTCAAGCTCGAAATGCGTCCGTACTTACATCTGGCTTGGCTCGAAAAGCGTGACGTCGAGAATCACGTCAACGATCGTCCGCATCCAGCGGCCAACTCAGTTCAAATCGCAAGGGCGGCGTTTCCAAGCACGATGGAATTGCCTTCAGCATGCAAGCTTTCAAACAATTCTTCTATTACCAACAATCTTCTATTACCAACAAAGAGCATGTCGACCATTGCCCAATACCCGACAACGCCGCGATTCACCGATGTCGCAGCAAGTGCGGTCACCATTTCGAAAACCAGTGGCCGCGACTTCGGTGGAATCGTTTGTTCGTCCGGTCCTGTGTAGAAAAAAGTAACTATTCACGTTCAGAATCGCAACCAGCTTAAGATTTTATTACTCCAACCCATTTTCTGCAAATGAAAGTGCACATGTTTGACAGATCGCTGCTCGCGGCTTGATGCAACTTCTAAATCCCACTTGGTAACTCTGACCTCCTGATAGTCACTCCCTGTATTTATCATGGGAAATCCAAATTCATCCCAACGAGCTGCTTGGTGGGTATGACCACAGAAAAGCACTGATGGGCGAAATGTTTGTGACAGTATGATATCGCCAATTAATTGATTTGAACCGTAAGCGCCAAAAAAACTACGAAACTTCTCATCAGTGGGCGCAAATGGCCAAGTATGCGATAGAACAATTATCGGAAGTCGACGAGCAATCGCCGCCGTATAGCGATCGCGAAATCGCTCTGCGATCTGCGCAGCGATTTGAGGATTGGTATGTCCGATTCGATCAATGTAGCGATCGTTCCAGGTGTGTTTGCCATCAGTGAAAGTTTCGTATTGCTCAAACGGAACTGTGGCTAAACCGCCACGATAGTCATAGTGGCCGTAGGTTCCAACGACGGTGCAGTAGTCTGTTTCCAGATTTTGCAATTCGAGATAAGTCGCAGGTACGTGTTCAAAACCATCCCACAGATGAGAATATGGTCGATGCCAGAGATCATGATTTCCCATTACCCAAGCAACTTCTACATTCGGCCAAACGCGTTTGATTTCCCGTGCTGTACGCAATATTCCATCATCGTTCCCATTGTCGCCTCCTATCAAAAGCAAGTCCAAATCCGCACCGGCAAGCAAGTTAATCGCAGTGCCAAGATTGTCCGGCCAATGATCGAGATGAAGGTCTGTTATGTGCGCCAATGTTGGCATTGCATCGATCCGATGAATGTCCCGAAGGACGAACGACTCGATTCAGCCAGCCCGAGCAGGAGACTCAGACCGAGTCAAAACGCCTGATCGAGGGCTTGGTTGCAATCGTTTGTTCGTCCGTATTCTATACTATGGCGCGATGGTTGGCACAGACATGCGAATCAAAAACTCTCCATCGATGATGATGTCTGAGTAGGATTCAGAAGCATCCCAGATCATTGAAACAGGAAGTCCTCTTAACGACCTTGTCTTTTCTTTGGAATTGAGTTTGACCGCCGCGTATCGAAGAGTGCTTCCCGTTGATTTATCCTTCAATGTCACGACATAGGTTCCCCCAAAAGTCTCATCGATTGGAGCGAATATCATCAAGCTAAATTTCCCCGACGGCGAGTCCTCAATGTGGCCGCCCTGAAAGTGAAGGTTAGCAAATATCCACCAAGCCAACCACAACACCGCGGCAGTTAGGAACCCTGTCGCAAACGAGTTGCGTTTTAGTGCAATCAATACGCAACTCCGATTCGGTGGCAGGCTCTGTCTTGATAGGACGAACGACTAAGGTCAGTTCGTCCGCGCAAACTCCAATTACTGAAAAAGGCGGATCGCGAACTTCGGTGCCCCGCTTTGTTCGTCCTCGTACTTTCGCGGGAAATCGGTCAATCGCTGTTTGGCCATGTGAGTATTGCGGAAATCGGTTGCGATTTTTCTACTAATGACAGCAGCGGTCCCTCGATCTTCACGTGCACCCACGATTCCCAGGAATCGCCTAGTCTACTTCGGTCAACAGTGATCTGTTCCCGATGAGCGACTTCAGCCAACAGTATGTCAATTTCGTTTGCCGTTATATCGTCAATTCCATTCGAGCACCATCCGCCCCACTTCGGGCCCGTGAAGTGAGCATAAAGCCGTTCGATGGCGTCGTGCTCGTCACCGGCAATTGGGACAAGATATCCTTCCGCGTCTGTTTGAAAACACGAATGGCCACCAGACTGTTGTCGGTATACGACGCCAGTGCTGGATGGCACGATCAACGCCAGCCCACCGAGCTCGTAGAGTAAAACAATCGTGGGATCACACATGAATGGTTAAGGACGAACAATTTATTCACCCCAGATGATCTCGGTAGAACAACTTATTCCGGGGATTATACCGAGTTAAATTCGGATTATACCGAGATAACGCAATTGGTGATAATAACTTATTTCCAGGATTATCACATCTAAGGAAATTCGGAAAACCACAGGTTTGTGGAAAATTTCGTGGAGGCTCTTGTGGCGCAAGTGCCTTTACGTACACTGTACTAAACGACACTGTTCGGTAGCTCCTCATTGTAACGCATTGGAATGCTTTATGGATTGGAGGCGGGGGAGCCCGCCTGAAGGCGGAACTACGAACTTTGTTTACGTAAAGCATTGGAAATCTTTATGAGGCGAGGGATCTGCAATGGTGTACAAAGCATCACAACGGCGATCGAAGAGGCAAGATTGGGATCGTGTGTGGCTGGAAGAATATCGGCTGTTTCACAAGCTCAATCCGGGGGATCTCTTTTCGATCGAGACGGCTAAGGTCGTGAATTTCTTGATCGATATCCGCAAGAGGGGCAAGAAGGCTTGGCAGCGGATGCAGGCGCTAACTGCGATTAAGTCATTTGCGAAGCCGCTAAATATGTCGACGGACCATTTGGATCGAATTACCGAGTTGTTGCAGAAGTTGGTGGATGCTGAGAAGTCGGAGTATGAAGAGGAGAATGCGGATGAAATTCGCGGTTCGATCGATCCGACCGAGCCGGTGGTGGTTCAACGATTGCGGGAGCGGATTCGGATGAAGCATCAAGCGTATAAAACGGAGTTGGCCTATGTGAAGTATGCAAAGCAGTTTATCGAGCGGTTTGGGTTAGCGGATGATGCTACTTGGAGTTGCGTTTCGCGAAAGGAGATCGAACTTTTTCTTACTGAAATGGCTGTCGAGAAGAATGTGGCGGCAGGCACTCAGAATGTGGCTTTTTCAGCGCTGCGGTATGTGTTTGTCGAAGTGCTCAATCGGTCGTATGAGGGTATCGATGCATTGCGAGCGAACGATTCGATGTATTTACCCTTGGTGCTGAGTCACAACGAAGTTGCGCGTTTGCTTTCGGGGTTTAGCGGCTTGGGTTTGCTGATCGCGAGGTTGTTGTATGGATCGGGGCTGCGATTAAATGAGTGTTTGAGGCTGCGGATCAAGGATATCGATTTTGAAATGAATCAAATTCTTGTATGGGATGCGAAGGGGATGAAAAGTCGTGCGACGATCCTTCCGAAGATGGCGATCGATGATCTTCGGGCACAAATTGAAGTACGACGTGCGGAGCATCAATGCGATCTCGATCGAGGATTTGGGACAGCCCATTTGCCATTCGCGTTAGCGAGAAAGTATCCCAAGGCGGAGTTCGATTTCGCTTGGCAGTATCTGTTTTCTGCGAAGCGACTTTCGAAAGATCCGAGATCGAAAGCGGTTCGACGTCACCACATGAGCGACAATTATTACGGCGAATCCTTTAAGAAAGTGATAAGGCGGACTAAGCTAGAAAAGCCGGCTCATCCGCATACGTTGCGTCATAGTTTTGCGACACATCTTTTAGAAGCAGGAGTCGACATCCGGACGGTTCAACAGTTGTTGGGGCACAAGGATGTGTCGACGACGATGATCTACACGCATGTCTTGCGGAACGGTCCTTCGGGAGTAAAAAGTCCTTTAGATCGAACGGTTGACGAGCTTCGGAGTCGTGACGATCGAGCAGCATTGGATTGCTTGCCGGCTTCGTTGATTGCACTCTTTGCTTCTGAATTGCAAAAATACCGTAGCGATAATGCGTAGCTTAAAGCGTTTGAGAGGGCGAATTGAACAGTGATTCTCTTGGCCACCGAAACGAATGCTATTCCCACGAAACCCAGTCGAAACAAGGAAACTTTTCAAAGCGCTGGGAGAAAACGGACTTTCAGGCTATAATGGGAGTTCAACACGAATCGCACCTCGCCGAGTATGGTTTTGCTGTCCGAATGGTTGAAAAAAGGTGTTCACACGCCCAAAATTGACCCCTCAGTTTCTCAAGCTTCTGGAGATGAATTTTAAATGCCAACCACTGCCAAATCTGCTGCCAAGAAAAAGAAAGTTGCCAAAACGGAAGTTGAAGGAGCCGAAGGTGCTGTCGCAACGCCAAAGGTCAAGAAGGCCCCAGTCAAACGCGCTCGCAAAGTCGTAGAACCACCGCGTATTAAACTCTACTGGGGCGTCTTCAATCAGAACTTAAAGCGTGTCGCAGTCTTCGAATACGGTCAAAAGAAGGATGCAGAGAAGCATTGCAAGGACCTATCGAAAGCTGGCGCAGAGCACTTCTTGCAAAAGGTCCGAGAAACCATCGAAGTGAGCTGAGTGGTATCACACTCCGTAAGTGGTATGGCGCGAGCCATCCGGTGAATTGCAGAAAAACTTGTAAAAAGTCGGACGGCTCGCAGGCAGTTGACTTAGTCGTTTAACAGTTAGCCGTAGGCGTACTCTTGGCCTTAAACGTACGCCCACGGCTGGCGGTTAGACGAAATCCTTGCTGCCGGGGATTAAACCAACTGCCCGCAAGGGAGCAGCGATCAACGCGAGTAAGCTTGGATTTGATCGTTAAGCGTTTGTTGCTCAGCTTTGAGTATTCCGAGCTGACTGTTAGCCACATCGATAACCGCTTGCTTTTCAGCCATCAATTTTTCAGCCTGAACTTGCTGATTCTCAAGCTGTGCAATGCTTTGTTGGAGCTGCTCAATTTGTTCCCTCAAAGAGCTGATTTTTTCGGAGGCGGCTTTCTCGTTCGATTGCTCGGATTCGATATTGCGTTGAGCGACTAACCTTTGCTTTTCTAATTGAGCAGTCTGTTGTCGAACCTCTTCGCTGCGAGCGGTCCATTCGTTCATCGACAAATTAAATCGTTCGAGTTCCTGTCGAAGGTTTGCGACAATGGCATGTTGATTGGTAACTTGTGTGTTTGCCGCCGTTAGTTTGGCTTTTGCGACGTCGGCTTCTTTTTCGATTTCCTGCATCGAAGCTTTAGCCGCTATCACTCCGCTATCTAGTTTCGTTTTCTGAGTCGTGAATTCGTCGATGCGAGACTGAACGACCGCTACGACACTGGTTTTTTCCATTGCATCCAATCGCAATTTTGAAATCGAAGCGTCTTGATCCTGAATCGATTTCTTGAAACTCTCGATTTCTTTTTCAACAGCGGCCGTATCCTCATCTTTGGACTTCGAGATCGCCAAGCGATTCAATTTTTCCTGGAGCTTTTGTCGGATCTTCTCGATATTTGCAAGAGCACCCATTAGTGCTGCACCTGATGACTCGATTTCCTTTGACGATTGCTGCAATTCGTTTTGGACTGAACTAAGTTTGCTTTGAACTTGTGCAACAGCCTGTTCGCTTTCCGATACTAACTTTTGAGCGACGGTGATTTTCGGCTCGAATTCGGTCCAAGCTTTTTGTTGATTCGTTTGGTCGGCAGCCAAGCGCGCCGTCGATTTTTCAGCGAGTGCCAAAACTTGTTCAATTGTCTCTGGATTGGCACGAAGACTTTTTACATTTTTAGGACTCGCCTTCTCCCATAGCCACACATTACCTTGCCGATCGCCGGCGGCGACACTCTTCGCGTCGACGGAAATCGCTATCTCCATGCCTGGTTCAGGCAAGTTTGGCAATTCACCGGCCGCATTTCCGGCTGGATCCCAGAGTCGGACTTTTTTGTCCTGGCCGGTAGTCGCCATAGTTCCCGCGTTGCAGATCGCCACCGCAAGTGCTCCGCCGGCATGGGCATCCCATGATTTGATCAGTTTGCCTTCATTCATGTCCCAAAGTTTTAGTGTGCCATCGAGCGACGCGCTCACGAGAGCCAGCGAATCAGGGCGCCATGCTATGGAGCGTATTTCATTCTTGTGACCGAGAAGATCGAGGTAGAATCTGCCTGATTCAGATTCCCATACAAACAACCCGTTGCTGCGGTCAGCGCTGGCGACCAACAATCCGTCGGGGCTGAACCGAACAGCGTAGATCCAATCGGTATGTTTCTTCAGCTCGTGAAGCAAACTGCCGGTGGCGGTATCATAAATTCGAACGAGCTTCTGCGGTCCGCCCAATGCAATCTTACTATTATCTTCACTCAAGTCGGCGGCCATGACGATATCGAGTTCGTCACCTACGCGCGTGATTCGCGTCCCGGTTTTCAGTTCGTACAAGACGGCATAACCGCTATGTGAATGGCGTCCTCCCCCGACAAGAATCAGTTTTCCATCCCGACTAAAAACGATCGATTGCGGCTCTCCTTCGGGGAACGGCAAAATACCGAGCAAATCGCCTGTATCACTGTGATAGAGTACAACTTGCTCCTGTCCTCCGACGGCGATCAATGGCGACCAAGGTGAAGCGGCCAAAGCCGAGATGGCTGCTGCTCGCGGCGTATAGAGTGGAGTCTGCTTGAGGATCGATTCGGGCATCGGCGGCGGTCCGTCTGGTCGGCTTTGGCTAACCGTCCCCATCGCAGATAGATCGACCTTTGGCGCCATAATCTCCGAGCCATTGTTCTCGGGCATCCCCTGCATGATCCAGCGCTTTAGCAAACCTAGCTTCGCGTCGCTGATTTTATCTTGGTTGGGCGGCATCTTCGGCTGCTCAGAGTGCGACGAAAGAGACCATAGGCGCGAACTTTCTAAATCGCCAGCTACGAGCAGTTCACCCCCCGAACCACCCTCCATCGTTGACGCATAGTTATCTAACGACAATCCACTCTTCTTATCACTAGCATTGTGACAGGACGAGCAGTGCTCGCGAAATATGGGCTTGATGTGCTCGTCGAAGGTAACTTTTTCAGGAAGATCATCGCCGCGAACGATCGAATGACCGACAAGAGACCAGGCCGACAATGCGAGTGTCAGGACGATCGATACAGGGCGATGGGCATTGGCAAGATTGAATTTCATTCGTCTATACTAATTCAAAAAACAACAAAAGCATACATTTAGGAAAAGGTCAAAAACAGCTTCCGCAAATTTGGGTGGCACGCCCTGAGCTTCGAAGGGCGTGGTTGCGTTAATCACGCCCTTCGAAGACTCGGGGCGTGCCACCCGATTTAGAAAAACCGGAAGTTAATATTGAGTCGTTCTTTAGTTGAACAAATGAGACGACGGCCATTGCAATTTAATGATTGAATATGAATTCGCGACTATTGAGCACTGCCCAGAAAACATCTTCCCAGCCTACCTGGGGATCGGAAGCCTTCTCGACAAATTGCAACAATTCCGTCTGCTCGTTGGCCGTCGGTTTTCGGGCTAAACTTCGGACAAAGATGTGTTCGAGAATCGCAGCGGGCTCTAATTTTTCCGTTCGCCATTCTTTGATCAATTGACCCTGGGAAATCTTCCCTCCAACATTGTCTCCGTTGACCATATGCAAGGCTTGAGACAGCGATGGATCTGTGGTTGCTTCGCAAGCGCAAACAGTGTCTCGCGGCGATCGTCCGAAGGTGGTTAAAAAATAGTTCGACGTCGTTCCGTCGGCGATCTGAACCGCGCGCGAACCTAGCGGCAGTCCTCGAAATTTATTCTTGGTATTGGTCGCTTGCGAAATGCAGTCAAGCAACGATTCGGCTGGGACGCGTCGCACTTGTGCATGCGAATAATTGCGTAGGTCGGTATCGTTCGTTTCGTTAGGAGTTGCACTTCGTTGGTACGCATCCGAGTTGCAGATGTCTCGAACGAGTTGCTTAAAATCGAACTTGTAGTCACGCAATTTTGTCGCAAGTTCATCGAGCAATTCTGGATTGCTTGCCGGATTGCTAACACGAAAATCATCGACCGGATTTACGATTCCAACACCGGTAAAATGTGCCCAAACTCGATTGACGACACTCTTGGCGAAATACGGGTTGTCGGGGCTCGTGATCCAATCTGCCATGACGACTCGACGATCCTTACCGACCACATCGGCTTTCTCGCCACCAAGGAACTTCGGTGCAACGGTAGCACCGCCGACCGGGTGTTTCATCTCACCAGTGCCAGAATTGTAGACGATCATTTCGCGATAATCCTCGCCTTGCTTTCGCCCGAGCTGGGAAAAGAAAGCCGCGAATCCATAGTAGTCATCCATCGTCCAGCGATCGAAAGGATGGTTATGACATTGCGCACACTGAGTTCTCACACCCATGAAGATTTGGGCAACGTTTTCAGAAAGCTTTAAGCGATCGCGTTCAATCTGATAAAAATTGGTCGGTGGGTTTTCGAACACGGTGCCCGAGGCCGATAAAAGTTCGCGAAAAATTTCGTCAATCGGCTCATTGGCTGCGATCTTTTCGGTCAACCAAGTATTGTAAAGAAAGGCGGCCTTGGGACTGACTAAGTTATTAATCGTCTTGATCATCAAGAGATCAGCCCATTTCATCGCCCATATCTCGCTAAACTCTTGTCGTTCCAGCAGACGATCGACTAATTGCTTTCGTTTGTCTCCAGCCATTTCAGCAGTAAATTCGGTGTACTCTTCAATCGTTGGCAAGACGCCGACAATATCGATTGTCGCGCGACGCAAGAATTCTTCGTCGGTGCAAAGTTCGCTCGGTTGTACGCGAAGCTTTTCAAGTTTTTCACCGACAAGTTTATCGATGTAATTGTTGGCAGCTTTGAGAGAAATTCTCGATGCGTCTTTTGGCAAAGCAATGACTTGCGAACCGACGGTATGGGTATCAAATCTCGCCATCACGTAGGCTTCGCCACGAACGCCGCTGTTGATGACAGCCGCTGGACTCACTTCGGCGGATCGTTCATTGTTGGTTGTAAACGCGGCAAGATCACCGACATCGCGCGTGGTGCCATCGGCATACTTTGCGACTGCTACCATTCGCTGCTGGTTCCCTTCGCCTTCGAGAACTGCCTCTTTCGGATATAAGTCGACTTGTGCAACGATCGGAGGAGCCGTCTTGTCGCCATTGGCACCGTTGGCGAGCCAACTCAAAAGCGTCTTGTAGTGCTCGCTGTCTGGTTCAACGCGCTTTCCACCAGTGTGCTGGACCGCTCCTGTGGCTTTGAGCAAAATTAAACTCTGCTCAGGTCGAGCCAAATTAATACGGCGAATCCCGACTTCATGGGTGATGCGTTCGTAGTCGCTCTTAGGGTCAAAACCAAAGAGGCTCAATCGAAAACCGTCTTTCCCTCGAGCGGCACCGTGACAGGAACCGTTGTTACAACTGCTGCGAGTTAAAATGGGCATCACATCCTGGGTGAAACTTACATCGCGAGTCTTAGTAGCGTCGTTTACATGAATTGAGGCCGAAACCTTGAGTCCTTTCCACTCGACATCCAAGTTGGTGTCGCCATCGGCGGTTGGTTTAAGAATATAATCGGACCAAGAAGCCAATCTGGGATTGGCCATCGTATACTTGGCTTTCTCGGTAACGTCTTGTGTGACGCCGTCGGAGCGTGTTGCCACGACGATGACGTGCTGAAGATCGGTTGTCGTTGCTAAATGGATCTCGGGTGGATAGACAGCAATCGATTCCCAGACCGGAGCCTCAGCCGACGCTGACGGAATAGCCAGCAACAGCGAGAGCCACGCAAAGATTCGAGCCATAGACGTTGTCCTGGATAGCAATGAAGTCATAAAAACACGGTGAGTGGAAAGTTCAAGCCGAACAGGCTTTTGAAAAATTAACATGTTTACTTCTGTTCCTCGCGTTCCTTACGAAGCTCTTCTAAGCGAGTCAACTGTTGATCGACGTCCTTTTTCGTGGCCGCCGCATCGGGTTTTCCGGCTACAGGGGCACGGGCAGCATCGATTTGCACTTCGCCGTTTCCATTGATTTGAGTGATGACTCCCTTGTTGCTGGTAATGGTCCCGCGGCAAACAATCGTCTTGAAATTACCAGGGCGCACGTTGGCTGGAACGTCGAGCGTGTACGTCAGTTTTTTGGTGTCGCTTGCTACGACTTTCTTTGCCTCTTTCATCGTCGTGCCCACTGGAAGTCCAACGAGTTCGACTTCAAGCTTGCCTTCGATCGGGCGCTTCAGGGAAACACCGATCAGCACTTTAGCCGACTTGCCCTGTTCCGCTAAAGTCTTGGAGAATTGGAAATTGAATACCGAGTCGGCAACTTCGAGCGGAACAAATTTCGACGCAACGGTAACTGTAGCATTCGAACTCTGCTTAGTTGTTGCCAGAACAGTAATCGGGAAAGGCCCAAGTGTTGCTTTTCCGTTTGCCGTGATCGGTATCTCGACTTCGTTCTTCCCCTCGGGGATAGAAACCGATGTTGAAGCGGTTACCCCAGTCGGTGTATCGAGAACTCGCAAGCTGATCGGGCGCGTAAAACCTTCTTGGCGTTTGCACTTAACAACCAAAGCCATCGTCCCATCGCGAACCAGGGGTACTTTGGGAGCAACGACTTCGATATCGAATTCGGCTTGATCGAGCACAGCCACTGCAAGTTTATCGGAGTTGACTCCCCAAACATCGCGATTGTTTTGTCCGCGAATCAACTGAGTTCGCTGATTCATATGCCCGACAATTTCGAGAGACTCAGGCGTTTTGAGTCGCGCACTCAGATCGACTAATTTTCCGACCAACTCGGCGTTTTCATCGGCTTGCAGCATCAACTGGACCGTGTTGAGTTTTTCCGAAACGATGGCTTCGGTGTGAACGACCCCAGGTGGAAGGTCAGGGATGACGATCTTGGCATCACCGGTGATGAATCGTCGATCCAGTTGGACTAAAACCGCCATTCTTGATCCGCGATGAACGGGAACGGTTTGCGAAATATAGCGTTCTAGCTCTTTGACGGTCGTTACTAGTTCTGGTTTTGGAAGACTAATCTCAAGTCGATAGATATGAAACGGACCACCGCGACCTAAGTGGTCTTTGACGCAAATTGCGTACTTGCCATCGTCAGGGGCTTTGAATGAAAAGGCGGAATCGGGACCACCTGCGTCGTCGCTGTTCACCAAGCGTCCACCGCCAAACTTGTGTACTTCCACGACACCATCGACCGGAGAACGAATCATTCCACGAGCAAACAATCGGAATTCGAGTGCCTGACCTTTGGTTGCTTGGAATACAAACCAGTCTTGATCGTTTTCCGTCTGAAGGAGTCCGTTGAGGGCAACCGGAAAATGTTCGATGACCGGAACCGATTTGTAGTCGTCATTGGGTTCTGACTCGACAACGACTTCGGAATCATTGACGCGAAGGAAGTTTGGCGAAGGCGCCATTAAATCGCCTCGGGAAGACCACACTTTGAATCGAGGGCTTGCCGTTTTTGGCAATTGGAAATTTTCTTGCCACGTGTTACCTAGGAAATCGATGCAAGTCGCTTTAAGATTTTCCCCAGGTCGACCACCGCTGGGAAGCAGCGCAAGCGGTCGCGCGAAACCTCCTACGTGTAACCGATAGTAAGAGTCACGACTGCCACCGTAGCTGCTGTCGCGAATGACAATCAAATATCTTCCAGCGGCAGGTGCAATCACTCCGCAAATGCAGTCTTGTTGAACCAATGTTGCATCATCGCTTCGTGCTAGCTCATTGCCTTCATCGTCAAGAATCGCGACGAAGGGATCGAACATATTGCGCTCATGCGATAGTCTTAAACCTTCGACTTCAACGGTAATCATCTGGCCTTGCGGAAGCTCGACGACATAGTAATCGACATCCTCGGTCGCGACGGAACCATTGATCGTACTGTTCATGGCAACGGTTTGAGGCGATTGAGCGTCGTTATTCGGCTCAACTTCGGCAATCGATGGGAACGGAGAAACGCCCAGCAAACGCATGTTGCTCAGGCCAGTTTTGGTCACGACGCGAAATGCGTGTAGATCGCAATCAGCGTCCTTCGACGCGGTCACAGTCATCTTTATCTTTTTGTCGTCCAGGGCTTTGATGTCCGAAACTTCGATCCCAGGCGTATAGAACATGACTTGATGAGCATCACCAAGTCGTTCTCCCGACATAATAATCTCGGTAGTTGTCCCACGCTGCAAACCCATCGGACTAATCACACTGACTGTCGGATTCGCGGCAGAAACAATGCCAGCGAGACCAACGACGAACCAGAGCAATGAAAACCCAATCGTAGAACGGCGAACCAACATGCATTGCTCCTTAAACTGGCAATTAAACTGGCAATTAAACTGGCAATTTGAATCTATTCCTAAGTCGCTGAACCAAAGAACCTTTAGTCCGGCTGATTACAGTTTTACTAGGCGAGAATGTCCGTGAGCAGTTTCCCGCCATCGCAGATTTCGATCGGTCGATCACCCGGTGCCATCAATTCCTTATCGGCAACAATTCCCAATAGATGGTACATCGTCGTTGCCAAGTCGGCTGGCGAAACGGGGTCATTGTCAGGTTCAGAGGCGGTCGCATCCGACGAGCCGTAAACCAAACCGCCTTTTACACCGCCGCCGGCCAGCATCGTGCTGAAAACCTTCGGCCAGTGATCGCGTCCAGATGTTGGGTTAATCTTAGGCGTTCGGCCAAACTCGCTACTCACCATAACCAGCGTCTTTTCTAACATGCCACGCGATTCCAAATCTTCGATCAGCGTCGCCAGTGCTTGATCAAGTGGTGGCATTTGGCTTCGGAATCCATCGGTGATCTTGTTGTGCATATCCCAGCCACCATAAGTGAGCGAGACAAATCGGACGCCCGATTCGACCAATCGGCGAGCCATCAAAATACGTTGACCAGCCGTGTTGCGTCCGTAACGGTCACGAATCTTCGCGTCTTCAGCTTCGATATTAAATGCTTCGCGAGCTTTTTCGCTGCTGATCAAGCTGTAGGCACGATCATAAAAAGTGTCCATCGCGGCGACCGAATCCGATTTCTGCTTGCTCGCAAAATGAGCATTCACTGCTTCAAGAGCCGAGCGACGACGATCAAAGCGACCCATATCCACTCCGGTCGGCAGACTCAAATCTTGGACGCGGAAACCCGACGCTGCAGGGTCAGCACCGAGACTAAAAGGACCGTAGGAAGAGCTTAGATACCCGCTGCTCGCGAATTCGTTGGCAACTTTCGGGATCGCTACGTACGGCGGCAAATTATTGCGAGGTCCGTATTCGTGGCTTACGACCGATCCGAAACTTGGGAAAATCAGTGCCGGCGAAGGTTTGTAGCCGGTAAACATATTGTGCGTTCCACGCTCATGAGCAGCTTCGCCGTGAGTCATGCTTCGAATCACAGTGAGCTTGTCTGCGATGCCTGCCAGCTTTTGGAGCGATTCACCGAAGATTTCGCCGATCTTGGTCTTCACCGGCGTCATTTCGCCACGGAACTCAAGCGGGCTATACGGCTTTGGATCCCAGGATTCTTGATGAGCCATTCCACCGGGCAGGTAAATGTGAATGACGCTTTCGGCTTTCGCGTCAATAAAGTCATATTTCTTCTGCTCGGCTTGAAGCGATCGCATGCGAAATAAATCGCCAAGCGTCAAGCCAAGACCGCCGAGAGCTCCAACTGATAGAAATCCGCGTCGTCCAAGGGGGTTGCCTAAGCACTTCATTGTTTGGGTTTCCTATACGTATTAAGGGGATGTGAACTCGGCGTTTTATCCGTTGGCTTGAAATAGCCAGTTTGCAAGTGCATTGCATGGAGAGAGGGAAACGCCGTTTTCTTCACTATGGAAGCGGGGTAACTAAGAAAAATTTGAAATTTCGTCGATGCAGAAGCATCTGGGTGGGGTTTAACTGGATCCTTATCGGATATCGATATGCCAAGGTCGAGTCGACATTCGCCTTTCCAATCATGATAGTTGTCCAATTCTGGACCGTCAACGCGCCTTGCAGTCGACCCAATGTGCGTATGCTACCGTTCATTGCAGGATTATCCACCCGTTTGGGTGGTGTTTTGTGAAGGGATTTCATATTCCCGTACAAATTCCGATCTATTTACTGTTGGGCGTTGCTTTTACGTGGTCGATGGCGAGCGTGTGAGAGTAAGCGAGCTTGCCGGTGCGGCCTTCAAAATACTGGAGGATAATTTGCGGATGCGGGTAAGCCACCGAGCGAATATCGCCCAGCTTCGTCGGCATGTTAAACGTGTTGTTGACTTGAACAACACAATAAAAAGGGTAGCAGCGATCCAAGCGTGGGATATCCGGCAGTATGTAACTTGACCATCGAATATCACATTGCCTTGGTCCCGATTCGTACCAACCGGTAATCGGTCGGTCGCCTTCGTCAAGCTTGGGAACGTGATTGACCGAGTTGTGCGGACCGCAGCAAAATTCCCAAACGCGATCGGTGATTCGAATTGCAAAGCTATTGTGAAGATCGCCGGTCATGACAGAAACGGGCTTGCCAAGCCCATCCCAGAACTTGACGAGTTTTTCACGCTCGTCAATAAACGCAACCCACGACTCCTCTTTGTTTTGCTCGTCGAATTCGAAACCACCTGCCCCGTTGTGCGGGACCATCATCGGAACGCTCGACGTTACAAAAAAGAAATCGGCATCGCTTGTCCGCATCGATTCGATGAGCCATTCTCGTTGATGGTCGCCCAACATTGTCAGACCGGGTTTGTCAGGCTCTCGAATGTCGTGCATCTGGCGATGGCTGCGTGTGTCTAGCAAATAGAACTCGCAATTCGCTAGCCGGAATTTTCCATAGCTGCGTCGACCGATTGAATAAGTGCTTTCGCCACTCGCAGCAGCCGGCATATGCAACTGGACGGTATTCTTATCGATGACCTTGGCGATGTCATAGACACGTGAGTTCGGATCGCCGCTATCGTCGTCATAACGAATGTCATTGACGCCAGCGGTCGGCGTTCCCCAATGGACATGAAGGTTCGACATGTCATTAATTGGCAAGCTCGTAAAATCTGCTTGTGGATCAACCAATCGATCGCTACCGGCCGTCAGCTGGGCGCGACCGACGTGAATTGGGTGATTGAAAGCGACTGGATTGGCCCAGCCGAGGTAGTCATACCACGCCTGGGTTCCGATATCGCGAAAGACAGACCGACGATGCCGTCGTCCTGCGCTGCCGGCTCCCCAAATATCATTGACAAGTTCATGATCGTCAAAGGTAAAGAAGCTCGGTACATTGCGATGCCACTGGCTAAGCGGAATTCCACGTGATAGATAGAGCCGATAATTTTCCCAAACGCCGACCATGGTTGGCATCATCGAGACCAATGCAGGAGCTTGCTCGGCTGTCAATCCGTTGGTTGCAAGCCATGCCGCTGGCGTTGCCTCGCGAAGCTCTTCGTAGAGCCAGTCGCCATTCATAATTGCAAAGTCGATGTTATCAGCGATCTCCTTGTTCATCGTCTGGTAAAGTGGCAACGAATGGCCAATGCCGTGCTCAGGATTCTGGTTGGCGCAAGAGCCGAATTCAAATCGCAAATTGAAAAGACCTTTCGGATTGTATTCCGCATTTCGCGTCGCGTCGGAGCTTGGAAACGTCTTGAAGGTTCCCGGTTGTCCCTGAGGAAGACCGCCAACATAAACCTGATAGTGATACCGGGTGTTGCTGTCGAGGTTTTTTAGTTCGACAAAGCCGGTACAGTCATGATTCCATGATGTTATGCCGGCTTTGGTTGTTTGATCCAAAGCGTTCAAGGTCGTACCGAATCGAACATCGAACTCTGTTGGTTCTGACGTTCGAGCCCAAACAGCCATCGATGTTGAGGTTGGACGGCCAAGTATGGGGCCGTGGGTCATCGTCGGTCTATCTTTCGCATTGGATTGCGAAAGACAAAGACTAACGATTAAAAGGCCCACAAGCACGCGAAAGACTTTCGACTGAAAATGGGAATAGGTCACGTTAAGAAGCAACTCCTTTGGCATCGAAATAGTCAGGCTCAGAATCTGATCGCCATTTGATGTTGCAGCCAATGCTCGGCTTTTGCGAGTCCGTGATCGGAGCACCGCTTAGCAAACAATCGAGTGCTTGTCGTAAATCTAGACCCGTCAAAGGGCGATCGGTCTTTGGACGGCTGTCATCCATTTGGCCGCGATAGACCAAACGATGGTCCGCATCAAAGACAAAGAAATCGGGCGTACAGGCGGCTCGATAGACTTTCGCAACACTTTGGTCAGCATCGAACAAATAGGGGAAAGGATAGCCTTGTTTTTTAGCTTCTTCCTTCATCGCTTCAGGACCATCGTCGGGGTACGCGATGTTGTCATTGCTGTTGATACCGACGAAAGCAATTCCTTTGGCAAGGTAGTCGTGAGCAACGCGAACCAGTTCAGGAGCTACGTGTTTTACATAGGGACAGTGGTTGCACATAAAGACAACCACCAATCCTTTTTTTCCTTTGAAAGTATCGAGCGAGATCGATTGGCCGTTAATGTCCAAGAGTGAAAAATCAGGGGCGGGCGTCCCGAGCGGCAACATGGTGCTAGCGGTTCGAACCATGGATTAAGTCCTCATTTGTTGATAGTTAGCATTTTCGTAGGAAATACCGATTCTATCAGAACAATTCGCATCACCAATATGGAGGGGGCCAATCCGGGGCGGTCGCAATTTTGCTGAGTGGGGGACGCTTCCAGCGTGCCCAAGCCACGAAATCGTTGATGATTGTCCGCTTGAAGTCTATGATGAGTTAGAATCGCAAGCTGGAAGTTTGCGTCGAGTTTAAATCGCAAGCTGGAAGCTTACGCCACTTTAAATACGGCTCTTCCGCAGAATCTGTGGGTCAAAATTGACTATTTATCGTTACGAATAGAAAACCGAAGTTTCAACGGACACCCGTTTCGCATTGGATTTTTGAGGCATCACTCCGATGTCCAAAGTTGAAGAAAAACAACCCACCAGACGATCAGTCCGGCGGGTTGCCGAGCGCCTTTGGCGCATCGGAGCCATCCCTTG